>ENA-UOOE01002645-UOOE01002645.1-fermentation-metagenome-genome-assembly--contig:-NODE-2645-length-12485-cov-4.954867_pt1 | contig 12485 bp, 9 predicted proteins | sample MGYA00245776_ERZ724021 | MGnify/ENA primary metagenome ERZ724021 (study PRJEB28704, sample SAMN03018321) | fermentation metagenome | biome: anthropogenic terrestrial biome; feature: soil; material...
TAAAGGCTTATATTTACAACTATGACCGCTTTATGCATACAAAAGCGGTCATGGTGGACGGCAGAATTGCTTCCGTGGGAAGCGCCAACTTTGATATCCGAAGCTTCCAATATAATTTTGAAATCAATGCCGTTGTCTACGATCCTGCTACCGTCTCTCAACTGGAACAGCAGTTCCGGGAGGATATGGAGCAGTGCACTGAGCTGACCCGTGAACTCTACGACAGCCGCAACCTCTTCGTCCGTATCCGGGAGTCGGTTTCCCGTTTGATTTCACCACTGCTTTAAAAATTCCCGAACCTTCTTCTCTGAAACCGCATGGCAAAGAATAAGGCAGCAAGCAGAAAAGCAGCACAGATCACTGCCGTTTTGACCAGGGATGAATCATCTGTCGTCCAAATGCCTGCCGCATTCTGTAATGCATCGTTTGCACCAGCCTGCAAACCTGGTGTCTCATCACGGCTGCGTTCGCCCTGCATGTGGAAATCCTGGCCATGAGAATCCTGGCTGCGGGAATCCTCCCTGTCAGGAGCCGATCCGCTGAATGTTTTCTTTCCCTGATCCCTGTCCGGTCCTCCTTTCCCTCCGCCCATGGATCCCATGGCACTCATGTTCAGGGTTGCAGCATCAGTCAAAGCAGACGAATCGCTGCTCTGCCCTTCCGATGTAGATGGAACGGTACCGCTCAGCTGTCCCCGGACACTTTCCGCACGGAGCTGCCCGAATGTCTTCAAAGCTGCCAGACCGGAACGGTACTGATCATACGTATAAAACGCGGAAGCATCCTTTTTCACATAGTCTCCGATCAGGCTGTCCAGTTGATCCAGCTTGTTTTCATAATCCTTTTTGTCAAAGTATTCATCACATATCTGTTGGAGATACTCATGATACTTTTCCTTATACTCCTTCACTTCAAGCAATCTTCCAATCATCGGTCTGTCCGCCAGCTCCACTCCGGATACCGGCGTATCGATGGGAAAATTGACGGCAGACGAGGCATTGCCCGGCTGAAATCCTCCGAAGGCCATATTATAGTCCCAGGGAAGCATGGCCAGCTGCCCATCTTTCTCATAGAGATAGTAATTATGTCCCATATTGGATACATAATGATCCAGGTTGACAATAAAGGTATTGACTGCAAAATAGCGCAGAACTTCATCCACATTGATGTATTTCTCCAGTTCCGTACCATCATTAAGATTTTTCAGGGCTTTGATTACTTTGGCATAGTCTTTTTTATTTGCCTTGAACACCGCATTGTCAAAAATATCGGAGTAATCGTCCGGATCATCGCTTCGATAGACCAGATCCACTCCATTTCCGGAATCCGCCCCACCCGGGGCAGGGCCGCCTTTCCTGAAATTTCCTGCCTTTGGCCCGCCCTGCTGTTCACTATCCCCATTGTCCGGAAGCTGCATCGCATTTCCCTGACCTTGTATGATATTGTTCTTATCCTTTACCGCATTTCCCTGGTCCTGCATGACATTGCTCTTGTTCTTTATTGCATTGTCCTGGCCCTGTACGCCATTACCAGGCATCTGCAGCCTCTGTTTCTGTGTTTGTTCCGTATCTTCACCGGACTTTTCCCGATCCCGCATTTTCTCCATGGCATCATTCATCTTTCCGGATCCTCTCCCGCCCATTCCTTCCGGTTTATAAAGCATGCCATAGCCTGTGCCGTAGTTGCGCTGGGCAAAGCCTTCCTCCAGGGACTCCACTGCCAGATAGAAACCCCATGGCTTTCCGTTTACCGTAACGTTTGCATATGCAAAAAGCGGTGTGGGAACTTTCATTTGGGACATCAGATCGTAGGACAGATATTCCTTCATATAGGTCGCATCACTCTGGATGTTGTTGATCACCATTTTGTCCAGCCCTTTCAGGCTCTGATGTTTCACGTAGTGATCAAACTCCAGTTTGAAGCTGTACCGGTCCGTATCCTCATTGGATGCGATCATGGACAGACTGGAATTTCCCTTTGGCCGGATTCCTGCATTTTGAACCTTTGTCCCGTTTACCGTAACATCGCACTTAATGTAATCCTCTTTCCTTGCGTTATCCAGCATCTCCTGAAAATCCTTTTCTTCTGCATCAATAGTTATGTTCATCACCGTATTTTTATCAAAAAGGCTGGTATAGTCCGGCGTAGAATCCTCTGTCTCAGGAATGACGGAATCTTCCGCACCAGCCATGACAAAACAGGTCAGAAGGACTGCAAACACAAGCAGTACAGCAATCAACCCACCCAAATGTTTTTGCCCGATCATCTGTAACCAACTCCATTCCTAAGACACATAATCGCCGTTGTATCCGACCAGGACAGCATTCCTTACCCCGTTCAGACCGCTGAGGCTGTTGATGAATTTTGTGGACATCCCGTTGAGCCGGACGTCCAGTGTCAGCTCGATGCCTTCCGTGGATACGGTTTTGGACTTTACAACAAACTTCTTCACATTTCCCTTGATATGTTTCATGATCTCCTCTTCATAATCCTCACCGGTATAACGGACCATGAGAATATAGGGATTTTCAAAACTCTTTTTGTTCACAGACAGCAGCAGGATCACACCGACAAAGATGGAGCCGAACACCGCCAGCGGAATCATGCCTGCGCCCAGTATGATGCCGACCGAAATGGCCCAGAACAGAAAAGCGATATCCAGCGGATCCTTGATCGCTGTCCGAAATCTTACAATGGACAGGGCACCCACCATACCAAGGGAAAGGACTACGTTGGAAGTCACTGCCAAAAGAATCATGGTTGTGATCATGGACATGGCCATGAGAGATATCCCGAAGCTGGCGGAATACATCACTCCGGTAAACGTCTTTTTATAAACATAGAAAATAAATAAACCAATAATAAAGGAAAGGCCCATGGCAATGACCATATCCAGAGCAGAGAAGCCCTTCACGTTCTCAATAAAGTTTGATTTGAAAATATCCTTGAAACTCATAATTATCTGTCTCCTCCTATTATACTGTCTGTCTCCCGTTCTCTGATAAAGCAGAATATTCTTTGATCAAAACATAATATTCTTCGATAAAGCCTGATCAAATCAACCGTAAATCCTGGCAGCGGCATATTTGGAAAACGGGGATTGCCGCCTGTTTGGTATCCTTACAATGTCCGCAACGGGATCCGGCAAAAAGTCATCGTATTTCACTTCCAGAATCACGATATCCGGACGGCAGGCTGCCAGAACCGGCAAATCCGGATTGAACAGATCCTTTCCGGCAAGACCGGTCTGCATGTGGCTGTCCAGGGTAATCCGGACATTTCCGGGACGGTAAACATAAGCCACCCGTTCATAGTCCACCACTGTTCCGGGCCGAAGCATCTGATATTGCATTTTGGTGTACAATTCCAGAAGCAGAGGGTTTCCGCTCTCTCTCATCCACCGAATATCGCCGCGGATCAGATACTCACACTCTTCACGGGTCAGCATTGCAGCTTGTTTGCCGCAAAGTCCGTTTATTTTTGACTTTTTTTCCAATCGGATAAAACCCGGATCGTTATTGTAGCAGCGGATCCGGAATTTTTCCCGGTTATTCACCCCATCCAGTTTCTGACGAAGCACCATATTGTCCGGATTGTCAAAATACAGGCTTTGAATCCTGTACTTTCCATTGGCATCGGCATGATCATCATATGCGAAAAAGAGATGCAGTTTTGCGCGGAGAGCACAGCAATCGGCAGGATTCATCGTATGCTTCAGCTCGTGCCGCAGAGCGACCGCCTGATTCTGCCCGGAACAGGACAGTTTCGGTACATCCGCCGGATTTCTCCCCGGACTCATTTGAGTGGAGCACTTCTGTTCCGGGACCGGAAGATCGATACCATTCTTTTTTTGACGCCATTTTTTAATCATCATCCATCACCCCTTTCCTTTATTGTTATACTAAGGGGGCAATGTGATGGCTTTGTGAAATGCAGCTGAAAATCAGCTGAATGTATAAACACTCTCCTCCTGAATCAAAGATTATAGAAGAAGCCCCTTATGGTGAAATAACACCAAAAGATTCTCTGTCTGAGGATACAGCAAACACTTAGTTCATTGAACAGCCAGGCTATCTGATACCGCATGTGTTCAGCTCAAACCAAAATGTGCTGCCTTCCCCCACCCTGCTCTGGACACCGAACCGGGCGCCATGAAGAGTCAGAATGGATTTTACAATGGAAAGTCCCAGGCCGGTGCCCTGGACCCGGCTGTGCATTTTGTCAAGCTTATAATATCTGTCCCATATGTTTTTCAACTGGTCTTCGGGAATACCGTCTCCTGTATCCCTTACCTCAATTCTCACAAATCCCCTGTATTCCGTTTGCACAACGGAAACCTTCCGGTCCGGTCCGGTATAGACAACGGCATTGTTCATCAGGTTATAAATCACCTGCGATATCCGCATTTCATCGGCACGAACGGATACATCCCGGTCTGGCCGGAACGTAATATGATATCCTTCCGGCCGGATCATGGCGGAATACCGATCCAGAATGCTGCGAATGCTGTCTGTCAGATTGAATTCCGTAATATTCAGCTCCTGTGTACCGGACTGAAGCTTGCTGTAATCCAGCATGTCGTTGACCAGTTCCGTCAGGTGCTTTGCTTCCTCAATAATGATCTGCACATTCTCAACGGTATTTTCACCGGGCAAATCACACATGGCTTCTGCATAGCCGGTAATCATGGTCAGAGGGGTCCGAAGATCATGCGAAACATTGGCAATTAACTCCCGGCGCAGTTTTTCCGTTTTGGAGAGCTCCTTTGCCGCATAGGTAAGGGTATCATTGAGTTCGGATATCTCACGATAGCCATCCCCGTCAAATACAATGTCCGGATTGCCATTGGCCAGATTCCGGGCAGACCGGTTGATCCGGACGATAGGGCCTGCGATTTTCCTGGAAAGAAGCAAAGCGATAAAAAAGGCCAGCACCAGCATGATAATGGTAATACAGATCAGCTGAACCCGCAGAGTATCCACCGTTGCATTGACCGGACTGATCATGGAATTCAGCAGAATGACCCGCTGAGAACCATTCTTTGCAGAAAGCAGCCGGACATGGATCACAATTTCCGATATTTTCCGGTCCGGAGGCGGAACCCGCCCTATAAAATTACTTCCCTGGTCCCTGTTCCCGGGCTTGTCCAGCCGGAAACGTTCCAGAACAGTACCGCCCTTTTCCTCCGCCAGCTTTCTCAGCCGCATAAATTCTATGGGGGGCATGCGCCGAAGGATGCTCTCCGGCAGATTATCCGCCGAATACAACGCTCTGCCGGCTTCATCCGTTACCTTAATGTTCAGATCGTTTTGCTCAGAAATGCGTGCAACCAAATCCTGCAAATCCGGATTGTCTATATTCTTTGCTATGCTCTCCGCAGAGGATTTGATACGATGAATCTTGATGCTTTTATAAAAACTATCCAGGAATACCGTTTGAAACAGCCACAACAATACAAGCATCGATGCCACAAAAAGAGTAAAATAGAGGAAAAGATTCCATTGAACGCTCATCCGTTTAAGCTTCAAAACGATATCCCACCCCTCTGAGGGTAATAATGAATTTCCGATATCCGCCAAGACTGTTCCACAGCAGCTTGATATGCGTATCCAGAGTGCGCTCATCGCCGAAAAAGTCATAGCCCCATACTTCCGTAAGAATCTTTTCCCTGGTCAGGGCAATATTCCGGTTTTTCACCAGATAAAAGAGAAGGTCATATTCCTTTGGCGTCATGTCAATTCGTCCCCCGTCCACGGTAACCGTTCTTGAGGTAAAATCCACGGTCAATCCTTCCAGAATAAAGATATCCCTCCTCGGATCATCCGTTTTTTTCCGATATCGTTCCGTGACTGCCTGCACCCGTGCCATCAGCTCCCTGGGAGAAAAAGGTTTCACCACATAATCGTCAATGCCCAGCTCAAACCCATAGAGCTTGTCATACTCCTCACCCCGTGCAGAAAGCATGATAACCGGAGTATCCCGAACTTTCCGGATCTCCTTGCAGGCCGAAAACCCGTCAAGCTCCGGCATCATGATATCCATGACAATGACATCAAAATCCTGTCTGTGGCATATTTCCACCGCTTCCAGACCATCTGATGCCTCAGCTACTTCGTAGCCCTGGAACTCTGCATATTTCCGGATCAGATTCCGGATTCTTTCCTCATCGTCGACAATCAGGATTCGATTCATTCTCCACCACTTCCAAATATAATCATTTCTATTATACACGCATTTTGTGATGGGAATGTGACGGGATTAGTTCATACAAAACAAATTCACTCAAGAACAAACTCCCGGATGCTGCTTATTTCTTCGCCGGAAGCATCTGTATAGGAAGCAATCAGCCGGTAGTTACCGTCTTCGGGGGGAATGGAAACCGAAAAAATTTTCTCACAGCATCCAAACTTTTTAATCGTATAACTTTGTTCAGAACAGCTTAGCTTGTTGCTTTCCCTATATAGGGAAAGCCGAACAATCCCCGCCCAATCATCGGCCTGATCGTTATACATGGAGACATGGAAGTTCTTTCCGCCAGATGTATGAACCTCGGCCCAATCCTCAATGCATATACCGATGGGAGCCATTGCATCTGCCATTCTTTTACGGAAAAGTGGATCGCAGGCAGGATGGGCAATATCGGAGAGAAATGCGTCACAGGTAAGGCCTCCCTCTTTACAATAGGTTAATCCACAAAAACACAGGACACCAGCGGCCTTGCGCCCGCTGCGCCAAAACTCGGTCAACTTACCGACGGTATGGGCATAAAAGTAACGCCGCTCATCCGGAGATGCACCCGGCAATCTTGTCCCGTAGAATTTTTTTGTCAAAGCTGTAGGAGTTGCATCGCGGTTTATCCAGAGCCAACCGTATTCATTGATAATACGCGGATTGGGCGGCAACAGACGCAAATCGGAAGAGTGGCTGTAATTATAGAAATACGGAGATCGGAGTGCCGGGTCTTTGTCGATCTGATTCATTTCAGTCATTTCAAAGCGATAATCGCTGAAAAGGTACGGATGACATTCCATCGGGTCGCTCGCGGCAGCAGGAGGCGCCCACCCGTTGTCCCAAGGTCGGTTTGAAAGATCCACACCGGATTCCCGTACCTTTTTAATCATGATTTCAGTCAGAAAAGTTGTGGTTTCATTTTGAATGTCCCAGATCACAACGCAGGGATGATTGGCACGTTCATTGATCCAATCGATCAACTCGGGAATGATCATTTCTTCGATGGGCGGCAGAGTATCACCCCATACAGGGTATTTCCCATCGAGTGTCTCAATATCCTTCCAATACAAACTGTCGGCCGTATACGGAATTTCCAACTGTTCTGCAAAAGTGCGCCATGAATCCGTATCTGCCCTCTGGACTTCCAGCCAGATTGGATATTCATCGTCGATCAGAAAGCCAAGCTCATCCGCCAGCTCGTACCAAAGCTCGGGAGGGAAGCCAATGCAATAGCGAATGCTATTCATGTTAAGCTCCTTAAAGCTACGCAGGACATTCTCTGCCCAATCCCGATTCCAGGGGAGTGTACCGCGATCCGGGTCCTCGAAAAAGCGGTACATGGTGATGTTGTTACCCCGCAGATAATATGGTTGTCCGTTTAGCATCGGAAGCTTGGTTTCGGGATCAAAACCAAAGGTGCGCATTCCAAAACGCTCGGTTAAAGAATCTCCTTGCGTCTTTGCAGTAATGTCGTATAAAAATGGGCTTTCCGGACTCCAAAGCGTTGGATGCGACAGTGCTATTTTTTCGATGATTATCTTCGTTCCCAGAGCAGGTACGCATATTTCTGTTTCTTTTTCTGCCACCCTCTTTTTACCAACATGTTCATGAACTTCCAAGCTCACCTTAGTCATGATGTCCCGGGATGAATTGTTCGCTAAGGTTAGACGTACAAGAACAGTGCTGTCCTCCAATTGGGGAGAGACCTGAATGTAACGAACGATTGGGTTGTTTGCGAAAAATAAATTAACATCGTCATAAATGCCGGGAATGTATTCAAATTTCTCCTTGTCATAGCCTACCGGATGTCCCAGGGCACGATCCTGTGTTCCCATCGCACCTATCTTAATCAGCAGCACGTTTGCGCCTGGACAAAGGAAAGGAGTAATGTCCACATAGGCGGGCGTGAAATTGGGATGATGATCACAAACATGGACACCGTTGAGATAGATATATTTTCCCCAAAAGGCTTTACCAATTTTTAGAATGACTGATTCGGGGATTTCCCCTTCAAGGAAAAAAGTCTTTTTGTACCATGCGGCTTTTTCGGTAATCGGCTCCGCTGCCAGATCCCAAAGGCCGGGAACAGGGATGGTATTGGAAAAGTGATCGGGCAAGGAATCAATAGACATGGCAGGATCTGCTCCGAAAATTCCCCAAGTACCGTTAAGACAAATGGTTTTCCGTTCCGTAAGATTGTCAGGAAGGTTGATTGTTGGCTGAATGCACATCTTTAAGTCCTCCTTTAATTAAGTAAATCAGGGGCCTGAATATTCTTGTGTCTTCTTTCCAAATGACTTGGTCGGGATTGCGAATATGGACTACCGGTTAATTCGGATGATAAACTTATTCCGTCCTGCCGGATATAAGCTTTCCGAATATTCCATTGGTTTGCCATTTTGGTCATATCCAATTGATGAAATAAAATGCGCCGGAGAGCCTTTCGGAACCTCCAGAAGCTTTGCAGCTTTCCCATTTACGAGTTTGATCTCCAGTTCCCGTTCCGCCCTGCATATGGTAATGCCCTGTCTTTCCAATGTTTCATATAAGGATACGTCCTCCAGATCGCAGGACAGGATAGCCGACGCCTCACTGCAGGGCAGATATACGGTAGTCAGCAGCACCGGCTGTTCTTCATAATAGGGCGTGGCATAGCGCAGACGGGTCAGCTTGATTACCTTGTCATCCGGTAGGATATCCAGTTTGGATGCGATCCTGTCATCACATGGGATGGCACGAAATTCCAGCACCTGGGTTTTTGGTACAAGCCCCTTGGCTTTCATCTCCTGATTATAGCTTTCTATAAACTGGACGGATTCCTGCTCCAGCTTCGGCTTTGTCACAAAAGTTCCATTGCCTCTTACCCGGACCAGATATCCCTGATTCGCAAGCCGCAGCAAGGCATTGCGAACCGTGGGGCGGCTTACACCAAACTCTTTGCTCAGCTCCATTTCCGTAGGCAGTTTATCGCCTTCTTTCAGTTGGCTCGTTTCAATGGCCTTCATGATTGCGTCAATAATCTGATCATACAGCGGCATTTCTGCTCCTCCAAACAAACCCTTTATCCGGCCGGCATGTTCTGATAAAATGGATAATTTCTTATAATGCTGGCCTTTTCGATACTTTATTATACTATGGGTTCATATAAAATGTAAATACATGCATGAAATATATACAGGCTCTATTGAATAATGTAATAACATATGCTATAATCCAATTTAGAAATCATCAGGAGGTAACTACATGCATGAATTTCCCTATCATTATGACAAATTTCCGGAGACGAAGATCACAGGCTATGACAGCCAGGCTTTTTCCGGCTATTCTTCCATTACAGCGGAATTGAAAAGAAGGATCAGCGGCAGAAAACGTGTCGTTGTCGTCCTGGACTTCTATCCCGGAGTAGATGAAGGGGAAGTGCTTCGCGGATTGTCCGGCTTACATTATCAGCAATGCTTTCCGGCCGATTTGTGCATCTACGATACCGATACCTACGAATCCATGATCCAGGATAACCTGACAGATGACAGAGTTTTTGGAGTTCTTACGACCAAAAAACTGTCGGATTTCTTTATCCGGGAAAAGGTTTTGAAACTAAGAAGTATCATTAACAGAATCGAAAGCAGAATCATCCTGGTTTACGGCGTCGGTGCATCCCTGATCACCTTTGGCGATCTGTTCATCTATTGTGATCTGGCGCGCTGGGAGATTCAGAAACGTTATAAGAAAGGAATGCCAAACTATAATGGCAGAAATTCAGGGGATCCACAGCTGGCAAAGTATAAGCGCGGATATTTCGTCGACTGGCGACTGGCGGACCGTCATAAGAAAAAATTGTTCGATCGGTTCGATTATGTGTTGGATACCAATGAAGCGGACCATCCCAGAATGATAACAGGGGAAGCCTTTGTGCATGCCCTGAAGGTTCTGGCCCATCAGCCTTTTCGTCTGGTTCCCTATTTTGATCCCGGTGTATGGGGCGGACAATGGATGAAAGAAGTCTGCGGTCTGGACCGGAGCGAGGCCAATTTTGCATGGAGTTTTGACGGCGTACCGGAGGAAAACAGCCTTACTATCCGATTCGGAGAAGTTCGAATGGAAATTCCTGCCGTCGATGTTGTGTACTATCAGCCCCGTACTCTCCTGGGGGAAAGGGTTCATGCCCGCTTTGGAGATGAGTTTCCCATCCGGTTTGACTTACTGGATACCATGGGCGGCGGGAATCTCTCCCTTCAGGTACATCCGCTGACCGAATACATTCAGCAAACCTTCGGGATGCACTATACCCAGGACGAAAGCTATTACATCCTGGACTGTGCGGAAAACGAAGACACTTATGTGTATCTGGGGTTGAAGGACAACATTGATTCCGGGAAAATGATCCGGGAATTGAAACAGGCTTCCCGGGGGGAGCTCACTTTTGATGCAGAGAAATACGTGAATAAAATACCGGTCAAAAAGCACGATCATATTCTGATTCCTGCAGGTACCATCCATTGCTCAGGGAAAAACACCATGGTTCTGGAAATCAGCGCCACGCCCAATATCTTCACCTTTAAGCTTTGGGATTGGGGGCGCGTGGGATTGGATGGCTTGCCGCGGCCCATCCACATTGAGCATGGGGAACAGGTGATCTGTTGGGACAGGACAACCAAATGGGTCTCGGACAACCTGGTGAACCGTGTCAGGGAGCTGTCCTCCGAGCCTGGAATCCGGGAGGAAAAAACCGGTCTCCACGAAAGGGAATTCATTGAAACAAGACGCCATACCTTCACAAAGCCGGTCCCCCATTCCTCCAATGGAAGTGTATGCGTTTTTAACCTGGTTGCAGGGGAAGAAGCGGAAATCATCAGCCCGGATGACCGGTTCGAACCCTTTCCTGTTCATTATGCAGAAACGTTTATCGTGCCCGCCTCCGTTGATAAATATATCATCCGGCCGACGTCCCGATCACAGGGGCAAAAGCTGATGACCATAAAAGCATATGTGAGGTAAGCTGCAAAACTAATTTATGAATATAAAAAACAAAGTGCAATACCAAAACTCGGGCAGCTTCGGTATTGCATACTTTTTGTGAAATGTGGTTCATTCAGGGAATAAAATGATCCCACACTTCTTTTTTTCTTGCCGGCTGGGATACAAATAGAAACGTGTCCGAACTTTGTTCAAACTGCGTGTAGATCGGTATTCCATTCCGGATCCCCAGATTACCATAGTTCCCAGGAGCCTTTTGAATGAGCTCAGAATCCATATAACAGGTATTCCGCTGCCAATCCAGTTTCCCATCCGCCCCAATCAGTGGAAAATAAGCAAGGCCGCCATGTGCACGTACTTCTTTATATTCAAAGCCATAATCTCTGTCACACCATGCGCCGAAGGTGAGAGGCTCACCGGGATCCGCGCTGATGGTGGCATGAGCCCAACGGGGGGGTACCACCACGATGTCGCCGGGAGACGCATAGACTGCAAAACAGCGGCCTGGATCGTCATGTGCAGATTCCTGCATCAGAATTACAGCTCTTCCTTTCCATATCTCATAGATTTCCGGTGTTGACCAGCCACAGTGGGCACTTATCCTATGAATATGTCCCTGGCTTCGGATTGGTTCGCTGCCCAGCCTCCCCCTGGCATAAGTTACCACGCCGAACAGTAGCATTTGCTCCCGAAGCAGGGTCTCATGGCCCTTTTTCCCCACATCCATGGCAATGGCATACACATCCTCCGGACCGTCACATTCCGGATCCAAAAGACTGGCCCGGATACTGTCCAGTTTCCGGATTTCCGGTAAAGGGCCGAAGCAGTCCGTACCATAACGAAAACCCATTGGATCTTCCATGGGATAAATATCGATTCCCGGATAAAATATCTTTCCAGATATCATTACAGATCTCCTCTCATCTCTTCCTTATTTATTTCCATACCGGGTCGTAAAAGCGGAAGCCAGGAGTCTGTGAACACCCAATACCACGGATTGTTCCGGATCTTTCGCCATACGAAACTCCGGCTCTCCCCATGGGGTCCATGCATATTGCCTGACCCGGCGAACGATTGGTTCATACAGTTCTTTAAACTTCATCACTCCGCCACTTAAAATCACCAGTTCGGGATCATACGCATGGATCAGGTTAATGATTCCTGTACTCCAACACTTCACACTGTGATTAAAAAGCCGGATAGCCAGCGGATCCCCTCGCTTATACCAAGTCTCCAAAGCCAGATAATCAATGGTACTTTCCCTGCTCAAACCACTTTCC
>ENA-UOOE01002647-UOOE01002647.1-fermentation-metagenome-genome-assembly--contig:-NODE-2647-length-12473-cov-47.717024_pt1 | contig 12473 bp, 8 predicted proteins | sample MGYA00245776_ERZ724021 | MGnify/ENA primary metagenome ERZ724021 (study PRJEB28704, sample SAMN03018321) | fermentation metagenome | biome: anthropogenic terrestrial biome; feature: soil; material...
CGCCCTTTCAGGACGTTCTTCTCGTCGGTCAGGGGGCCGGGCCGCAGCAGCCCGACCGCGTAGCCCGCGGCCCGGGAGTCCATCCGGAGCTGCTTGGCCTGCGCGTCCAGCGCCTCGCCCGAAACGTGGCCCTCAATCAGCCCGACGAGAAACTGCTTGCGCATCACGGGAAGGCTCTGCTGATAGGCGCGCCGGAGCTTTTCGATGTCGCGCCGGGTGCTGATTTCCCGGTCGAGCTGAACTTTGATTCTTTTGAGCGTTTCCGTCAGTTCGGCGGAATCGATCGGCTTTAAGATGTATTCCGTCACATGCAGCTTGATGGCCTTCTGCGCGAACTCGAAATCGTCGAATCCGGAAAACACGACCAGCTTTGCGGAAGGGACGGAGCGGCGCAGCCGCTCGCACAGCTCCAGCCCGCTCATAAACGGCATCTTGATGTCGGTCAGGACGAGATCCGGGCGCAGCCGGCTCGCCTTTTCGAGGGCGTCTACGCCGTTCAGGGCGGAACCCACGACGGTGAACCCGATTTTTTCCCACTCGATTTTCTGGAGGATTCCCTCCAGGACTTCCTCTTCGTCATCCGCTATCAGAACGCGATACAAATCCATAGCAGCCCCGTTTCCGGGCCGGCTGAAACCGCGCCGCCGTAAAGCTGCGGAGCGGCCTCAGCCGGCCCGTTCTTTCCGGCATTTTTATTTTAACACTTTAGCCGGCAGATTTCATTTGCCTTTTGACAGGGTTCAGCCCATGGCGGGGTCTCCGCCATGAGCTGAACGGGTATGTGAAAAAAGTTGTAAGCTATTTTTTGTGGTACTTGGAAAGGTCGATTGCCACGGCGACCGCGATGATGATGCCCTTGATGATCTGCTGCCACATCGGGCTGACCCCGATGAACTGCAGGCCGTACTGAATCACCGTGAAAATCAGAACGCCGACGACAATGCCGCTGACCTTGCCCACGCCGCCGGCGAGCGAAACGCCGCCGACGCTGCAGGCCGCGATGGCGTCCAGCTCGTACCCGGTTCCGTAGTTGTTGGTCGCGCCCGCGGTCCTGGCGGCTTCCAGCACGCCGCCGAAGCCCGACAGGGCAGACGCCAGAATGAAAATGCCCATGATGGTTCTGAACACGTTGACGCCGGAAACGACCGCAGCTTCCGTATTGCCGCCGATGGCGTACACGTTTTTGCCGAACACCGTTTTGTTCAGCACGAACCAGATAATCAGCGTCACGCCCAGCGCAATCGGCACCAGGATGGAAATGCGGCCGAACAGCTTGAACTGCGCGAGGTCCTGAAAATCCTGCCGAACCCCGCCGATGGGCTGGGAGTTGTTCGGCGGCATGTCAAAATACAGCGAGCACGCGCCGTAAATAATGACCTGTGTCGCGAGGGTCGCGATGAAGGGGTGCATCCCGAACTTTGCGACCAGAAACCCGTTCAGCGTGCCGAAGCACATGCAGGCGAGAACCGCGAGCAGAATCGGCAGAATCACGGGCACCTGCGGCAGGTTCGGGAAAAACCGGCTCGCATAGGTCGGCTTCTGCAGCATCGAGGCGCTGATGACCGCCGCAAGCCCGACCATGCGCCCGGCCGAAAGGTCGGTGCCGGCAATCAGCAGGGTAAAGCAGATGCCCAGCGCGATAATCAGCTTGATGGACGACTGCGCCAGAATGTCGAACATCACGTCCAGCTTCAGGAAAGCCGGCTCGATGCAGATGACGACGATGACCAGGACCAGAAGCGCGAAAATCAGCGCGTATTTCAGAAAGAACGATTTTGCGCTGCCCCCCGAAAAGCTCACTTCTTCGCCCAGACGTCGGCTGGCGGTCCGCTGATAGATCCCATAGAACAGGACGAGGACGCCCACCATCAGAATGTACCACGGCAGGTCGTAGACTTTTTTGGAATAAAGAGGCAGGCCGCCGTATTCGCTGAAGACCAGCAGGGCGCCCACCGCGGAGCACACGGCGCCGATGAGGATGAAAACCATCGCGTATTTTTTACGGGGCAGTTTTTTTGCCGTTTGTGCCATAAGCTTCACTTCCCAGTTCAATTATTTTCTGTATTGTGTGGCCAGCTGCATGATGGAGACCTGGTCGGCTTCCTTCCGGTCCAGAATCCCCGTGACCCGCCCCTCGCACATGACCATGATGCGGTCCGCCATGCCGAGCAGCTCCGGCATTTCGGAAGAAACCATCAGGATGGATTTGCCCTTTTTGACAAGGTCCAGCATGATGCAGTAGATTTCGTATTTTGCGCCCACGTCGATGCCGCGGGTCGGCTCGTCGAGGATCAGGATATCCGGGTCGGTCAGGAGCCACCGGCCGATCAGCACTTTCTGCTGGTTTCCGCCGGAGAGGTACTGCATCTGTTCGTCCAGGGATGGGGTCTTGACGTTCAGCTGTTCCGTAATCTCTTTCGCGTCCCGCACCCGCCTGGCATTGTTCAGAACGCCGTGGCGGGCATACCGCCGCTGGTTGGCTATCACGGTGTTGTCGAGGACCGAGAGAATCCCGAAGATCCCGGTTGCGCGCCTTTCTTCCGTCAGCAGGGCCAGCCCGTGCCGCTTGGCGTCGTCCACCGACTGGACTGAAAATTTCTTGTGGTCCTTGACGACTTCGCCGGAGGCGATGGACCGCAGGCCGAAGATCGCTTCCACCAGCTCCGTGCGCTGCGCCCCAACCAGGCCGCCGATGCCGAGGATCTCGCCCCGGTGGAGCTGAAAGCTCACGTGCTGGAACGAGCGCGGCAGGGGGGAGCAGAGGTCCTTGACCTCCAGCACCACTTCCTGCCCCGGCGCGGTGTCTTTCGGCGGAAAGCGGTTGGTCAGCTCGCGGCCGACCATCTGGCGGATGATTTCGTCCGTCGTCAGCTCCGTCGCCGGCCATGTCCCGACGTATTTCCCGTCGCGCATAATGGTGACTTCGTCGGAAATCTGAAGGATCTCCTCCATCTTGTGCGAGATGTAAATCACCGCGCACCCGTGCGTCTGCAACTTCCGGATAATCTGGAACAGGTGCTCCGTCTCGTTTTCCGTCAGGGAAGAGGTGGGCTCATCCATGATGATCACTTTGGAGTGATAGCTGGCGGCCTTGGCGATTTCGACCAGCTGCAGGTTGGAGGGCGAAAGGGTGCCCGCCGGCACCTCCGGGTCGATGTCGAGCCCGACCTCCTCGAACAGGTGCCGCGTCTTTTGAATCATCGCCTTCTTGTCAACGGCGATGCCGCGCTTCGGAAAACGGCCGAGCCAGATGTTTTCCATCACCGGCCGGAACCGTATGGGGTGCTGCTCCTGATGAATCATGGAGATGCCGAGATCCAGCGCCTGCTTGGAGTTCGTAATCTCGACCCTTTTGCCGTCCAGCCGGATTTCACCAGAATCCTTGATATAAATTCCGAACAGGCATTTCATCAGGGTGGATTTTCCGGCGCCGTTTTCACCCACCAGCGCGTGGACGCTGCCCGGCTTCACTTTCAGGAAAACGTCCTGCAGGGCCTGGACCCCGGGAAACGATTTTGAGATATGCTCCATTTCGAGTACATATTCGCTCAACCTGCCACGGCCTCCCTTGCTTTGTTACAACAACGGGCGGGGAAGGAGAAGCGCCCGGCTTTTCCTTCTCCGCCAGAGCCGTTCTTCTTGGGAAAAACGGTCACTTCATGAAGTCTTTGTAGTTGTCCTGCGTGACTTTCTTGTAGGGGATCCAGACGTATTTGCCGTCGGTCACGTCGTAGCCGGCGGTTTCCTTCGTGATTTTTTTGCCTTCTGCCGCCGCCGCCGCGATGTTCACCGTGGCTTTGCCCTGGTTCTCGGCGTCGTTCAGCACGGTGCCGAGCATGGCGCCTTCCTTCATGGCCTCCAGCGCGGGCGCGGTCGCGTCGACGCCGACGACCGGGATGTACTTGGTCTTGTCGCTTTTGTTGTAGCCGTGCGCCTTGAGCGCCTCGATGGCGCCGAGCGCCATGTCGTCGTTGTTGGCGAGCACCGCTTCAATTTTGTCGATTCCCTGCGAGGTGATGAAGGTGTTCATCAGGTCGGTGGCTTTCGCCTTGTCCCAGTAGGCCGTGTCGGCCGCGAGCTTGACCGGCTCAAAGCCGCCGGCCTTCAGGGCATCCACGGAATATTTGGTGCGCAGCGTCGCGTCCTGGTGCCCCGGCTCGCCCTGCAGCATTACGTACTGGATTTTGCCGTCGCCGTTCTTGTCGGCCTCTTTGTGGGCCTTGAAATAGTCGACGATCAGCTCGCCGGAAAGCGTGCCGGATTCCTCGGCCTTCGCGCCCACGTACCAGACCTTGTCGTAGCTTTGCATGACCTCTTTTTCCGGCTCGCGGTTCAGGAACACGATGGGCAGGTTCTTGTCCTGGGCCTTTTTGAGGATGGACTCTGCGGCCGTGCGGTCCACGGGGTTGACGGCCAGCGCCGAGACGCCTTTCGTAATGAAAGTGTCGACCTGCTCGTTCTGGGTGGCCTGCTTGTTCTGGGAGTCCACAATGCTCAGCGTGACGCCCGCTTTTTTGGCCTGGGCGGTCATGTTGTTGCGCACGCCCGTCATGAACGTGTCGTCGAATTTGTAGATGCAGACCCCTATGTTGACGTCGGAAGCCGGCGTGCCGCCTCCGCTCGCTTCGCTGCTCGCCGCCTGCCCGCCGGCAGCGCTGCTGCCGGCGCCGCCGCCCGATCCGCACCCCGCCAGAACGCTCCCGGCCATCAGGGTGGCCAAAACCAATGCTACTGCCTTTTTCAAAAAAACTCTCCCCTTTCTTCGGACTAATTTGACACACGTGTTCCAATGTTTGTATGTTTAGAATAATTTATACAAACAAAACACGCTTTTATTGGCTATAAGTATAGAGTACCTTTCCTGTGAAGTCCATACAAAATTCTTCTGTGTACTATCGAATTTCTTCGCAGCCGTTCCGAAGTTTCCGGTGGCCTTCCTGCGGCAAAAAACCGGCGGCGCATGCCTTTTCAGACATGTGCCGCCGGCCTTTTCGGTTTTCCGCCGTTCGTTTGCAGCGCCTTTTCACGGTTCCCGCCGCGGAGCCGCGGGGCCGGGCACCCAGTACCCGGCTTTCTGCACGGCGGCGCGCAGGGCGTCTTCATCCGGCGGGGATTTGAGCCGCACGAAGGCTTCGCTTTTGCTCAGATCCACTCTGGCCCAGACGCCGTCGAGGGAGTTGAGCGCGTTCTCCACGCGCCGCGCGCAGTTCCGGCAGGTCATCCCGCCGACGGCGAGGCGCGTTTCGTAAGGGTAATGCTTTTTGTCGCGGTCCTGCACGCGGACCCGACGGATGGCTTCGCCGCCCGTTCCGCAGCATCCGCCGGAAAGCCGTTTGGAAAAGCTCCTCACCCCGAACACCGCCAGCGCGGCAAGGGCAAGGCAGATCAAAACAGTCGACAAGAGAAACACCTCCCGTTCCGCCCGCCCGGCCTATTTTGCGAGCTTATCCATGACTTCCATAATCTCTTTGATTTTCTGCCGGGCCTCGTCCCGGTTCCCTTTTTCAAAAGCCTCTTCCACGCAGCAGTTCAAGTGCGCGTGCAGGACCTCGCGGTTGATGTTCCGCAGAATGGCCTGCGTGGCCATCAGCTGGTTGGAGATGTCGATGCAGTACCGGTCGTCCTCGACCATTTTTATCAGGCCGTCCAGCTGGCCGCGCGCCGTCTTGAGCATCCGCATGATTTTTCCCTGGTCCGCCATCATGGCCGTTCCCTCCCGAAATTTTCAGACGCTCACAGCGCCTGGATTGAGACGGGCTCGTAGCCCGCGTCGGCGACCGCCTTTTTCAGGACTTCGTCGCCGACGGGGGCGTCCAGCTCCAGCAGGGCCGATTTTTTCTTCAGGTCCACGGTCGCCCGCACGCCCCGGATGGAATTCAGGGCCTTTTCGACCGTCGCTTTGCAGTGGTCGCACTGCATTCCGTTGATTTTCATGAGTTTCTTCATGGTGGATTCCTCCTTCACTGTTGTCGGTACGGTTGTCGGTTCAGGCTGTTCCCGCGGGCAGGCTGCGGGGCCCGCCGGTGCGCCGGACGCGCCTTTCGCCTTGAAGAAGCGCAGGCGCAGCGCGTTGCCGACCACGCAGACGGAACTCAGGCTCATTGCCGCCGCGGCGAACATCGGGCTCAGCATCCAGCCGAAAAGATTGTAGAACACGCCCGCCGCGAGCGGGATGCCGATGCTGTTGTAGAAAAATGCCCAGAACAGGTTTTCCCGGATGTTGCGGATGGTTGCGCGGCTCAGCCGGATGGCCGTCGGCACGTCCCGCAGGTCGCTCTTCATCAGCACGATGTCGGCGGATTCTATCGCCACGTCGGTTCCGGCGCCGATGGCGATGCCGACGTCGGCCCTCGCAAGGGCCGGGGCGTCGTTGATGCCGTCGCCGACCATCGCCACTCTGCGGCCGCTTTTCTGAATCCGGCGGACCTCTTTTTCCTTGTCCTGCGGCAGGACTTCCGCCACGGCGCGGTCGATGCCGAGCGTGCGGCGGATCGCCTCCGCGGTCTTTTTGTTGTCGCCCGTCAGCATCACGACGTCGATTCCCATGCGCTTGAGCTGCTCGACCGCCTCGCGGCTGGTCGGCTTCACGACGTCCGCCGCGGCGATCACGCCGAGCAGGCTGCCGCCGCGCGCAAAGTAGAGCGGCGTCTTGCCGTCCTGCGCAAACCGCTCCGCCGCGGCGCGCAGGGCGGAGGAATCAATTCCCAGCTCCTCCATCAGGGCGGCGTTCCCGGCGGCACAGGAAGCCCCGCCCACCGACGCGGTCACGCCCCTGCCGGGCAGCGCCCGGAAGTCTTTCGTCTGGGCCGGCGCGATGCCTTCCCGTTTTGCCTTTTCCATCACGGCCTCTGCCAGCGGGTGCTCGGAGGGCTGCTCCAGTGCGGCCGCAATCTGCAGAAGCTCCCGCGCCGGGACCCCGGCCGCGGGGGCGACGTCGGTCACGCGGGGCTTGCCCTCGGTGACCGTGCCGGTTTTGTCGAGCACGACCGTGCCGACGGTGTGGGCGGTCTCAAGCGCTTCCGCCGATTTGATGAGGATGCCGTTCGCGGCGCCGCGGCCCGTCCCGACCATGATGGCCACGGGCGTGGCGAGGCCGAGGGCGCAGGGGCACGAAATCACCAGCACGGCGATGGCGGCGGAAAGCGAGAACTCGAACGGCTTGCCCAGCAGCATCCACACGACCGCCGTGACCACCGCGATGCAGAGCACGACCGGAACGAAGATGCCGCTGACTTTGTCCGCGAGCTTCTGAATCGGCGCCTTGGAGGCCACGGCGTCCTCGACGAGCCGGATAATCTGCGAGAGCGTCGTGTCGGCGCCGACTTTCCGCGCGCGGAATTTAAAGGAGCCCGTTTTGTTGACCGTCGCGGCGGAGACGGAATCCCCCGGGCGCTTTTCGACCGGGATGCTTTCGCCGGTCAGGGCCGACTGGTCGACGGAAGAGCCGCCCTCCAGCACGACGCCGTCCGCCGGGATGCTCTGGCCGGGCCGCACGACCACCACGTCGCCGGCCACGATTTCCTCCGCCGGGATTTCGACTTCGCGCCCTTCGCGGACTACCGTCGCTTTTTTGGGGGCGAGGTCCATCAGCCGCGTGATGGCCTCCGAAGTTTTGCCTTTCGAGCGCGCTTCCAGGTATTTGCCGAGCGTAATCAGCGTGAGGATGGTGCCCGCCGATTCAAAATACAGGTTCTGCAGGTACCGCTCGGCGGTTGCCGCGTCGCCGTGGCCGAGGCTGTAGCCGATGCGGAAAACGGCGAAAACCCCGTACGCGATGGCCGCCGCCGAGCCGAGCGCAATCAGGGAATCCATGTTGGGCGCCCGGTGGGCGAGCGCGCGGAAGCCGTTTTTGTAATAGCTCCAGTTTACGAACACAATCGGCAGCAGCAGCAGGAACTGCGCGAACGCGAACACCGCGCCGTTCTCGGTGCCGTGAAACGCCGCCTCCATAAAGGGGGGCACCGGCAGGCCGAACCACATTTTGAACATATGGTGCATGGCGAGGTACATCAGCGGAATCCAGAACACGAACGAAACGACCAGGCGGGTCTTCATCGCCCGCCGCGCGTCTTCGGCGGGGGAGGCGGCGCGGACCGCCGCGGCTTTTCCGCCGGCCCTTGCCGGGACGGAGGCCCCGTACCCCGCGCGCTCCACGGCCTTGATGATTTCGCCGTTCCCGGTTTCCGCGGGGTCGTAGTCCACCGCCATGCTGTTGGTCAGCAGACTGACGGCCACGGACCGCACGCCCTTTACCCTGCCGACGCTCTTTTCCACGGCGGCGGAGCAGGCCGCGCAGGACATGCCCGTCACGTTGAATTTTTGCTTCATCAAACATCACCTCTACACCCAGGGAGGGGTGCGTATCCATCTTATCCGGTTTAGAGCGGTTTGTCAAGAGCTTTTCCTCTTTCCGCAGTAAAAATTCATAAGCGGGCCCGGGCCCGCCTCTGAATCATCTACTGCTCTGCCGCTTCCGGGAGCCGCATGATTTTAAAAAATTCCAGGATGGAGCGGGAGAGGTGCTTGTCCTTATGATAAATCAGAGAAAAATACCGTTCAAATTTCAGGCCTTTAATATGGAGCTCGGCCAGACTTTTCCGGGCGAGCTCGCGCTCCACGAGCCGGAACGGAAGCACGGAAAGCCCCAGCCCGCAGGACACTGCGCGGACGATCGCCTCCGTGCTCACGCTTTCCCATTCCGGGGTGACTTTGATTCCTCTGGTCAGCAGCGCGCTGTCGAACAGCTCTCTGGTTCCGCTCCCTTTTTCCCGCAGGATGAACGGCAAGTTCGGCAGCTCTTCCGGCGGAAGTTCAGTTCTCCGGGCAAAGGCGCTGCCCGCCCCGCAGACTACGGCGAGCCGGTCCTTCATGAACCGGCGGGAGACGATTTGGGGCGAGTGGACGACTCCTTCAATCAGGGCGAAATCAAGCTGATTTTTTAGAATCTTTTTCTCGATTGCCGCGGAATTGTCCACCGTCACGAGGACCCTCGTTTTGGGGCGGGCGGCGCGGAACCGCTTCACGTATTCCGGCATCAGGCACGTCCCGACCGTGATGCTGGAACCGACCCGCAGCGCCCCGAAGGAATCCCGGCTTTTGATGTCGTATTCCGCCGCGTCGAACAGCGAGAGAATCCGCCGCGCGAACCGGAGAAGCTCTTTTCCTTCCTCCGTAATCCACAGTTTATGCGAAATCCGGTCGAAAAGCCGCACTCCGTAGTGGTTCTCCAGCTCTTTGACGGCGAGGCTCACGGCGGGCTGGGCGATTCCCAGCTTTTCGGCCGCCGCCGTGGCACTTTGGCAGTCGCAGACGGCGGCAAAAATCTTCATGTGGCGAAGGGTCATCCTTCAGCATCTCCATTATGAATATACTATTTTTAATATGCTGTATATAGTATTATATTATTTTACTTATGATGAATCAAGCGCTATACTGGGGGTGTTTCAAGAATTTTTCAGAACGAGAAGCGGGGAGGCTCAGAATGGGTTTAAACGGGGAAACGGGGAAAGAACGCCGGGCCGCCGCGCCGGAGGAGGTGCTCGCGTCTTTAAAGAGCGGCGCCGGCGGCCTCTCCGGGGCGGAGGCGGCGGACCGGCTCCGCCGCTTCGGGCGCAACGAAGTGAAAGAAACGAAGGAGAACCCGGTCCTTAAATTTTTAAAGTGGTACTGGGGCCCCATGCCCTGGCTTCTGGAGTTTGCGATGGCGCTTACCCTGATTCTCCGGCATTACGCGGAAGGCGCGCTGATTTTTGCCCTGCTGACGGTCAACGCCGGCATCGGCTTTCTGCAGTCGCAGAACTCGCGAAAGGCCGTGGAGCTTCTGAAGAAGCGGCTGCGGATTCGGGCGAAGGTGCTGCGGGACGGGCGGTGGATTCTGAAGGACGCGAAAGAGCTGGTGCCGGGGGACGTCGTAAAGCTGAAGCTCGGCGATCTGGTCCCCGTCGACGTCTTTGTGCTGCACGGGGAACTTTCGGTGGACGCTTCGGCCCTGACCGGCGAGTCCCTGCCGCGGGAGCTTCGCACGGCCGACGCGGCCTATTCGGGCTCCATCGTCAGACGCGGCGACGCCACGGGCGTCGTGGTGAAGACGGGTGCCCGCACATATTTTGGGAAAACCGTTTCTCTGGTGCAGACCGCCCGGCCGAAATCAAGGCAGCAGGAACTGATGTTCGGCATCGTGAAATACATGATGGTTCTGGGCGTCGCGGCTTCGGTTCTGGTCTCCGGCTACGCGATTTTCCTGCATCGGGATATTTTTTCGATTCTGTCCCTGATTACGGTGTTTTTAATCGGCGCGGTCCCCGTCGCACTGCCGGCCGTGACGACCATCGTGCAGGCCGTCGGGGCGCTCGGCCTCTCTAAAAAGGGAGTGCTCGTCACAAGGCTGGATTCCATCGAGGACGCCGCTTCCATCGACGTTTTCTGCTTCGATAAAACGGGAACTGTCACGCAGAACCGCCTCACCGTGGCGGAATGCAGGGCCTTCGCCCCCTATGGGGCGGAGCAGGTCCTGAAGCTGGCGGCCCTCGCCTCCAGGGAAGAGGAGATGGACGCCATCGACACGGCGATTCTGCGGGACGCCAAAGCGCGCGGCCTGCGTTTGGACGGCTGCCGCCGGCTCTCTTATCTTCCGTTCAGCCCGGCCAGAAAGCGGACGGAGGCGGTCGTCGAAATAGAGGGTGAAAAATACCGCGTGGCAAAAGGGGCGCCGCAGGTCCTTTGGAAGCTCTGCGGCCCGCTGAGCCCGCGGATAAAAACGGAAGCGGAAAACGCCGCCGATGAATTCTCAGCGCGGGGCTGCCGGAGCATCGCCGTCGCGGTCCGCGCGGACGGGGAGGGCGGGCGCTTTCGGCCAGCCGGCCTGCTGGCGCTTTCCGACCCGCCGAGGCGCGATTCCGGAGCCATGATTCAAAAAATCAAGGCCCTCGGCATCCGCCCTCTGATGCTGACGGGGGACAGCCTGGCAATCGCCCGCGAAATCGCGGGGCAGGTCGGCATCGGGGACCGGATTCGCCGGGCGGAGGAGTTGAAGGGCCTGAGCCATGCGGAGCAAATTGCCCTGATTGACGGCAGCGACGGGTTTGCGGAAGTCTATCCGGAGGATAAGTTCCAAATCGTCCGCCTGCTGCAGGACGAAGGGCACAGGGTCGGCATGACGGGCGACGGCGTGAACGACGCCCCGGCTCTGAAGCAGGCCGAGCTCGGCACGGCGGTGAGCGGCGCGACCGACGTCGCCAGGGCGTCCGCCGGCGTCGTGCTCACCAAGCCGGGCCTGAGCGAAATCATCGACACCATTGCGGTGAGCCGCCAGACTTACCAGCGGATGCTGACCTGGGTCCTCAACAAGGTCACGAAAGTGGTGGAGGTCGTGGTCCTTTTCACGGCGGGCTATTTCTGGCTGCACACAATGCTGATTTCGCTGCTGGGCATGTCGCTGCTGGTCTTTGCAAACGATTTTGTCACCATGTCCATCGCGACGGACCGGGTCGTCGCGACAAAATCGCCCAATTCGTGGAAGATAAAAAGCATCGTCCCCGCCTCCGCGCTGCTCGGCATCCTGTTTGCGCTGGAGGATCTGTTCGTCGTCTTTGTGGGCCTTTCTTTTTTTCATCTGGCTTACGATTCGCTCTGCACGCTCGTCATGCTCAGCCTGGTCTTCAACACGCAGTTCCGGATTTTGGCTGTTCGGGAGCGCCGGCATTTCTGGTCTTCCATGCCGGGCGGGAAGATGTTTTTCGTCAACCTTGCGACCGTCGCCGGATTCGCGCTGTTCGGCGTATCCGGCGCGGCCGTGCCCGCGCTTTCGTTCCGCCAGGTCGCCGTTCTGCTCGGAATAGCGGCCCTTTTTATGGTCGCCGTCGACTTCGCAAAATATTGGCTGTTCCGGATATTTCATATCTGATTCCCGCCGCCGAAGAAGCCGTGCAGCCGCGGAAGGGCGCCGCTCTTCTGCGGTTCGCTTGCTTTTTGCCCGTCTGTATATTATAATATGGCATCTTGAAGATGCTCTGAAAGATTCTGGCAAAGAGTAAAGATAAAGCCCTGCTTCTGCGGGGCGGCGCGGATTTTGCGCCTGACAGGGAGAAGAAACATGCCTCAGGCAGTTGAAGACGAAAAACGGAAAAAGCAGATTGATTGGAAAAAGATTGTCAGCATCGTATCCATTCTGATTTCCCTCGGGATTCTGTTCTATTTTTGCATCTCGAAAAACGGCCTGCTCGCGCTGCTGGGGCAGCTCTACCGGTTTAAGGCGGTGTGGGTCGTTCTGGCGGTGTCCTGCATGTTTGGGGACCTGTTCCTCGACGCCTGCCTGATTTATCTTTTTACGAAGGACGCGAATCCGGGCTATCGGTTCCGCTTCGCGCTGAAAGTCTGCCTGGCGGGCCACTTTTACAGCGCAATCACCCCGTTCCAGAGCGGGGGCCAGCCCATGCAGATTTATCTTATGAGCCGGCAGAGAATCGACCCGGGCA
>ENA-UOOE01002648-UOOE01002648.1-fermentation-metagenome-genome-assembly--contig:-NODE-2648-length-12465-cov-5.472844_pt1 | contig 12465 bp, 9 predicted proteins | sample MGYA00245776_ERZ724021 | MGnify/ENA primary metagenome ERZ724021 (study PRJEB28704, sample SAMN03018321) | fermentation metagenome | biome: anthropogenic terrestrial biome; feature: soil; material...
TGAACCCCCAGCCGCGCCATTTTTTATACAGCTCCAACTCCGCCTTGGAGGGAGAGCGGCTCATTCCCAGGTATTTCAAAACCGCTACCGAATCCTTGAAACAGGTATCGTTGGATTGAATGTATTCTTCTGCCTTCTGCAATGTATTGATGCCGTCCCTGGCCCAGGTTTCCGCTACCTTGTCCAGGTAATTGATTCGGATTTTCCTGCCCATTCGGGATATGTAAAACTGCACCATCATCAGAACGACCTCCATAGGCAGGTTCAGGATTTCGATCCAGTCATAGATTCTCAGGTATTCCTGCGGTGTCAGCAGACGGTTGCCGAATATCTGCTGCAGGTTCTGATTGAAGTCCTTGTATTTGTACATTGTCTTTTCGGAACTCAGGCCCTGATTGTACAGGACATCCTTGATATTGTAAAATTCAATGCAAAGCTGTCCGTCCTTGTCCTTGCGGTAGGTCAGGATTCCCTGTCGCTCCCAGTATTGAAAGGCATTTTCTATAGTCCCGTTGTCGATTTCCAGGGCACGTGAAAAAGAATCCAGGGAGTTTTCCGTCGTATTGGGGTTATAACACTGCATCAGTCCATACAGATAGACTTTTACAAAGTCTCCGGGTGCCTTCAGCATGAATTCATTGATAAATAGATTTTCCACAGGGGTAATATCAAACATCTGAAAGTTTTCCGAAAATTTACATAACGGCATTGCCACATCATCCTTTGTATAAAAGCCGTAAATAAAAGCAGTACCAAGCTGTATATGGAACTTCAAAACATGGATCGCCTGTTGGACTTGAGTCCAATGGCGAATCCATTTATCATCTTATCACATCAGGAGATAATTTCAATAGGAATGGATGGAGATCCATCTGAAATCTGAATAAAAGGCTTGCCAAAAGAAAATAGTAAGTGTATGATAAAGGTGAGAAGAATTGAAGAGATAACAGAGATGATTAAGGGAGGTTTTGCATATGGCAGCACAGGCCACACAGATCACGAAGAATATGTCAATCGCTGAAGCCCTGAACATAGACCGCAGTACTGCTCCTATATTCATGCAGTTCGGGATGTATTGTCTGGGATGCCCGGCCGCTATGGGTGAGAGCATTGAAGATGCAGCCGCCGTTCATGGCATTGATGTGGATGCATTGATAAAAGCACTGAACGAATTTTTGGCAGACAAATAGTTTTGATCTGCTTTGATTCAAGGCTCTTCCTCTGTCGGGGAAGAGCTTTTTTACGCATTTTTTTCGTTAATATGTGGATAACCCGTCGAAAATGTGGATAACTCTGTGGATAAGTAAGAAGGCAATGGGAAACAAGGCGGATGATCCAGCAGAATCCGCAGGGAAAACTGTGGAAAACAGGAGCTGTGGATTTTGGCGAAAACTATAAAGGAACTGTGGATCACAGATAAGGAGGATCATACGGAACATGACAAAACAGGAATATGATGTGGTAATCATCGGAGCCGGGCCTGCCGGTATCTTTACTGCCCTGGAACTGTCAAAGAGGGACCGGAGCCGAAAGGTTCTTATTGTGGATAAAGGCAGGGAAATCCGCAAAAGGAACTGCCCGGCCAGGAAGACGGGCAAATGCGTCAACTGCCAGCCCTGCGCCATTGTCAGCGGATGGTCCGGGGCGGGAGCCTTCAGTGATGGAAAACTCAGTCTGAGCCCGGAAGTGGGTGGCCGGATCCTGGATTATATGGATCGGAAAGAAGCCGAAGATCTGATTCAGTATGCGGACAGCACTTATCTCCGATTCGGTGCCAGCAGTGTCATTCATGGCCTGAACACAACCCGTGTGGATGAAATCAAATACGAAGCGCAGAAATACAATATCCGTCTGATCCCCTGCGGTGTGAGACATCTTGGGACGGATAAGGCCTTTAATGTACTGATGGGCATGTATGATTATTTAATCAGCGAAACCCATACGGAATTCCGTGAGCTCACAACGGCTCAGGACATACTGGTGAAAAACGGTAAAGTGGAGGGCGTGGTTCTTCAAAAGAAGGGAGAGACTCCGCAGACCGTCCATTGTGAGCACCTGGTTCTGGCTCCGGGGCGGGACGGAGCAGAGTGGCTGACCGATCAGGCAGGAAAAATCGGAATCCGCACGTTCAATAATGAAGTGGACATCGGTGTCCGCGTGGAAGTCCCCAATGCCATTATGGATCATCTTACAAGGGATTTGTATGAAGCCAAGATGGTCTATTATTCCGATACGTTTGAGAATAAGGTCCGTACCTTCTGCATGAATCCGGGCGGTGTGGTTTCCGAAGAACATTATGACGGAAAAATTGCCGTGGTCAATGGACACAGCTATGCGGATCCAAAGCTGAAAACGGATAATACCAACTTTGCGATCCTTGTTTCCACACGGTTTACCGATCCGTTCCATCAGCCCATTGAATACGGCAAATACATTGCACAGCTGGGAAACATGCTGACCGGCGGAGGAATCATGGTACAGAGACTGGGAGATCTGATGATGGGAAGACGGACCGATGCCAGCCGTCTGCGCAAATCGGTCACAATACCCACTCTCACCAGTGCAGTGCCGGGAGATCTGAGCTATGTGCTTCCCCAGCGTTATCTGACTTCCATTACGGAAACGATGAAGGCCTTTGATAAGCTGGCACCTGGTCTGTACGGAAGGGATACCCTGCTGTATGGGGTGGAAGTCAAGTTTTACAGCAGCAAGGTGGAAGTAAACAATCAATTTGAGACAGAGGTTCAGAATATGTATGCCATCGGGGACGGAGCGGGAGTGACCCGTGGACTGATGCAGGCATCGGTTACCGGAATTGTCGTTGCCCGCAATATGATATAACGACTGTCGACTGTCCGCCCCCCAACGCAACTGGTTCTTTATCAAGGCTCTTTCTTTTTCTTCCTTTTTCTATCATTTGCTTCATGATCGAATGAGACATTACCTATGTATAAATTTTCAAAAGTTATAGTTGTCACAGGAACAAATTTATGGTATTATCAAACCAATTTATAGGAAAAATAGTGCAAGGGAAGCAACAGAACGGGAAGGGAACAGGTGGTGACCGATGAAATACAAAAAAATTACAGCAGTTCTGACCTGTCTTTGTGTCATGGGCGCGTCCGGCTTTCTGGGCTATCAGCTTGCGGACAGCAAAGCACAGGGCGCGGCAGTGAAAATGAAGGACAAACCACGGAACGATGTGAAAGAGTCCACCAGGATAGCTGTCGTGAATCTGGATAAAGGCGTTGCAGAGCAGGACAAGATCATTCATCATGCGGATGCCGTCATTCAGTTTCCCGGCTCCTCTTTTGAGTATGCTTCATTGGACGAAGCAAGAACCGGACTGGAGGATGGGGAATATGGAGCCTATGTGATTATTCCCGCAACATTTTCCGAAAGCGTGGCAAGCATCAACGCGACTCCCCGGTCTGCCCGGCTGGAATATAATCTGAACCGGAAGCTTTCCGGAAAATCACAATACACTTTATTGTATGATGTTCTGCATTTTGGCGATTCCATCAATAATCGTTTGAGTTATATGTATCTCAGCAATATCCTTGAAGAATTTCACCAGGCACAGGACGGGGCGGAGACGGTTCTGGCCAATGATCTGAAGGACAAGGAGGCGATGGACCGGATCCAGCCGCGGGATCTTGTGGAAATGGTGCCGGTGCCGGAGATCAGGCGGGAAGAAAACAGGGTGGAATCCCTGAATGTGGATGGCTACACTGCCAGGAATACGAATCTGACCGATCGTACCGAAGAAGAGTATTTGAGCAGTGTCCGGGATACGCAGAAGCAGCTGGATGAGCTGAAGGGAAAGGGTGGTGCGTTGTCTCTGGTTCTGCATTCCCTGTCCTCGAAGGTTCAGGAAATAGATGTCTCGAAAAACGCAGATGGGAAATCCATTGCCGATCTGGCAGGAAGCCAGCTGGATGAGGTGCTGAACCGGCAGTTGGAAGGACGGGATCGGGACGATCGGAACATATCGGGCCAGGTGGATCGTTTGACATCGGATACCGACCGTATCCTCGTGGATCTGGAGCGATCCCTGAAAAACGGAAATCAATCGATTGCCAGAGAACTGGAAGATATACTGAACCGTTATAAAACGGATATTGGCAGTGACCTTCCGGAGCTTCTTGCTGAGCAGGATGATGCCGGAAATGTTGTCCTTCGGTTTGAGGATGGCGGAAGCGGAAAATCCCCGGTGCTGAGACTCACCCTGGCGGAGGATTCGTCAAGCATCGTGCCAGCCCTCAACAACAGGCGCTTATTGGAAAAAATTCTTCAAAAGTTCCTGGCAGCGAAAGAGGAAACAGAACAGACAGAGGTGGATGCTGCGGGGGCGGAAGAAGGAAATGGCACAGCAGAAACAATGGCAGAGATCGGAAAAACGGTAGCTACGGTATTCAAGGAGTGCAACGCCGATCCTCGTATCAAGGGGCTTCTGAACAACACAGCTTATTCCGATGTGGAAGGATTCCTGCAGGCAGTGGTACATAAAAAGGAATCTCTGGAGCCAGAGAAGAAAATAAAAGTGCAGGGGGATGCCGCCCGGTTCCGTTCCTATTTGAATCAGAAAATACAGCAGCACACCGGAGAATATAAAATTCATGAGTTGGAAGATGTAATTTACGATGCGGACGGAAACATCCAGCGTGACCAAGATGGAGAAGTCCTGCATATTTCCGATCAGCTGGAACAGTCCCGTCAGGCACTGGATGAGATCAACGACAGCGTTCGTTCCTCTGCAAAACTGGATACGGGTGCGATCCGGGATGTATTTGACAAGGGATATGTATCCCCGATTCAGATGAATACCGAAAATGCGAAAAATGTATTCCAGGAGAGATACGAATCCGAGGTCCATGCCATCGGTGAGCACAACAAAGTGCTGGAGTCCTATCATCCCTTGCTGGCCACCGAATTTGTCCGGAGGAATATGGCGGATATGAGGGAGAACAATGGACGCTTGCAGGGGGACGTGCTGGAAAACAACAGGGCATACGCGGACTATGCGAACCGGGTATATACTACGACGACAGAGAATGTAAGCCTTCTTGAGAAAAACCTGCAGGAGGCGAAGCAGGCTTCTGCAAAAGCTGTGGAAGATGGTTTGAGCCAGGCGAAAGGCATAAAGAATGGCACCAGCCTGGAAAATCAGAATATCCTGGCCGCATTTCGTGAAAAGCTTCCCTATACGAGGATGGGAAGCATGGAGTATACACAGGCCTATGAGTTCATTGCCAATCCGGTAATCGTCGAGGACAAATCGGACGATGCGGAAGACAGGGCCAGGCCGGTCGTGCAGCAGACGCAGGCTTCGGCAATCCAGGATACCAAAGCGGCAAAACCGGTTATGGAATATGTTCTTTATGGCATACTGGGGCTTCTGGTGGTATGTGTGATTCTATATGTTGTCGCTCATACAGGAAAACGGCAGCAGGAAAAAAAGCAATAAGCTGTTCGCAGCATTGCAGATAGATATTACATATTGAGGAGGAAAAACAATGGCAGATATCAGCAATATCAAGTTGAATCCGGATCAAATGGCGGAAAAGGCAACCCAATTCGATGCAAGATGCGACGAGTTCAATCAGGTGGTAACGAATATGAGAAACATGGTGACTTCTCTTTGTGATGAGTGGGCCGGCCAGAGCAGCCAGGCGTTTTATGATCAGTTTGAGTCCCTGGAGCCCAGTTTCAACGCCACTTCGGAATTGATTACCACGATTGCGCAGCAGTTACGGGATGTCTCGGCGGCCATGCAGGGAATTGATCAGGAGATCGCCGGGAAAATCGGAAACGCTTAACCGACAGCAACCAGAGGCCATCGGGTATTTCCGATGGCCCAATACCGTTTACGGGACAGACCGGCTGAGCTTTGGGAGGAAAGCAGAAGTTGGCCGGTTCATGGGAAAGGCTTGTTCAGGGAAGCAGGATGTTATTCAGGGGGAAGAGGGATATGAGAATGAAGGAACAGTTCGCCGATGACCGGCCGTCCGCTTCCGGACCGTCGGATGCAGGGAAAATCCGGCTTGATTCTTCGGTGCTGCAGAAACCGGAAGAATCTTATTCCTCTTTAACGGATACCAATCATGTAAATTTGTTTACAGACAAATATGACAAAGAAGTACATAAGGCACAGGTAAACAAAGAGGAAGAAAGCAGCCTGCTCCGGAACGCCCTGTTCCAGGAGGATGAGGATGCAGGCAGCGGGGAATGGGAAACGGTGCAGAGTCAGTTGTTTTTAAGCAATGTGAAACAGGTAAAGCGGGAAGAGCCAGGAAAAACGGATGGCTCCATGGGAATGGCAATTGCTGCAGCAGGCATTGTATTGACCCTCTTCTTCCTGGTTGTATTCACCGTTTTCGATAAAAGAAGAAAAAAGAGGCAGGAAAATGCAGCTCACACTTACGTTTATGAGTGAAAAATATTCGTTTCAGAAAGATATTATGGTAAACTCCCGGCAGAGCATCGGGGAGACCATACAAATTCTTACAGAGGCCGGATATATTACACAGTTGCCGGGAAAAGGGTATCGGGTGCGTTCCCTGAGGACACAGCAGTTTGTTTTGTCGGAAAAGAGTTATGAGCAGTCCGGGATCTATTACGGGGATATTTTGGAATTTTCCTAAATTGTCCCAAGAAGAGGGAAGACAATGGAAAGTCAGACGATACAGGAGACCATAAAGAAATCAAAACTTGCGGCAAAGGACATTTATGATTACAAATGGATCACATATCCGGAAAGTTATCTGCTGCCTGCCGTTCTCCGGGAAGAGAAAGAAGAACTGCATATTGCCTGGCAGACAGAAGGCAGGATTCCGGTGACTGAAATCCGTCAGGAAGACATTTTGTTGCGGCTTTTGGTTATGGATTCCGTCGGCGGTCTTTTCATGGGGCGCAGAAAGTACTCGTTTTCCCTTGCGCCGGAGAATCTTTATTATGATATACACGGGACGGTTCAGGTTAAGAGACGGGATCTCCACACGGAAGAACGTCCGGAGACGGAAAAGGATTTTCTGGAGGAGTATAAGGCACTGATCGGGTTTTCCATGCAGGAGGAACTTGGATATGGGGAATTTCGAAAGGGTGGCCTGCAGCTTTTGGGAAGGGATGGCCTGTGCGGGGCAATTCGGGACAGAGAGTCCATTGCGGAAATCCAGGTATGCATCCGGGAGAAATATCAGAGAATCCGGGAAGAACGCAGAAATCAAAAGATTCTTTTACCGAAAAAGAAATATCTCGCAGTAAAGCGATCCGCCATCATTTTAGGAACGCTGCTGCTGATTCTTTCGGGATTCATGGGATATCACTTTATCGTGGAGGAGCCCTGTCAAAGGGCCGTGATAAAGCTGGGGGATGCCTATGTGCAGTCGGATTATGTTTCCTGTATCGATGCCATGCAGGGGATATCGGTACAGAAAATGAATCTGTATCAGAAATATATGCTGGCAAATGCCTATGTGCGAAGTGAGGATCTGACACGGGAACAGAAAAACAACATCCTGTCATCCATGACGCTGAAAAATTCCCCCTCCCGGCTGGAGTATTGGATTTATCTTGGCAGAAAGGATACGGAGAAGGCGGAGGATATCGCCCTGCGGTTATCGGATGACCAGCTTTTGCTGTATGCTTATATGAAAGAAAAGGGAAATATCGAAAACAATACGGATCTGTCCGGTACGGAGAAGGCAGAACGGTTGAACGAAGTGGAGAAAAAGATGCAGCCTTTGATGGATGAATACAATACTGAGGGAAAATAGATGAAAGAACAAGGAACGACAAAACTTCGTTTGCGCCGGCCCGAAAATTTTACCATTGGGTTTCGGGATGCGGATATCGTGATACCGGAAGCAGGACATGGTTGCCTGGTTGAAGAGGATGCCTTATATGTTAAAAATTATCTGGCATCCCCTGACGTATTTCGGAATGGTGCCCGGATCCGGGAGCCGGCATATACGCTTCAGGCAGGGGATGTCCTTTCCATCGGCGGATACCAGCTGACATTTCTGGAGGAGGAGATTCTGCTGGAGGGAGAAGGTCCAGGGGTGGAAAGCTCCCTTCTGGTTTTGGAGGGAAGGAAAGCTCCCTTTGAAGGTTTCCCGAAGTATAAGCGGTCCCCCAGGCTTGTGAAGCGTGTACCGGAAAAGAAAATATCGATTGAGAGACCAAAGGATCTCATGGACAAGAGAAAAGGCGGATGGTTTCAGCTCATTGTTCCGCCGTTGGTCATGATCGGTATATCGGTGGCGGTCAGCCTGTTGATGAAGCGGGGACTGTTTATTGTGATGGCTGTCGCAGGCACCGGCATGTCCCTGGTCGTTTCCGTTATGCGGTTTGTTAATGATGGAAAGGAAATCCGGGAAAACAGGGAACTGAGAGAAAAGACATACCGGAAATATCTTTTGAGAAAGCGAAAGGAAATTTACGACGCTTACCAGAAAGAAAAGGAAGCGTATGAATATAATTATCCTTCTTTGCAGGAATTACAGGGTATGTTGAAGCATTACAGTTCCAGAATTTATGAAAAAAGCTGCAATGAGGAGGATTTCCTGAAGGTGACGCTGGGTACCGCAAAGACACAGCCGGAACTTCAGGTTCGGCTTTCCCTGGATGAGATGAAGCTGAAAAAGGACGAGTTGGAAGAGGAAGCCCGGGAAGTGAAAAGCGGGTTTTCCCGGATTGAGAAACCTGTTGTCGTGGATTTAAAGAAAGCGCATCTGGCACTGGTTGGGGAAAAAGAGGTCCTTCATGAGCAGATCAAAGCCCTGATGGTTCAGCTGACCTTTTTTCACAGTTACCACGATCTGGAGATTGTGCTGGTATACGACGAACGCTATCAGGAAGATTTTGAATGGATGAGGTGGTACCCGCATCTCCGGATCCACGCCATTAACTGCGTCGGCATGATTCATTCCGGGCAGAAGCGTGATCAGATCCTGGGCAGTCTTCACCAGATCCTGAAGGAACGCAGCCAAAAGGAAGAAGAGAGCAAAAAGGACAGCATGTTTCTTCCTCACTTTCTTTTTGTGATCGATGAGCCCAAATGGATTATGGATCATTCCATTATGGAATATCTGGATCAGGAAGGATATCGCCTGGGCTTTTCCATTCTGTATACGTCAGGTCAGCGTGCCGATCTGCCTGAGAACATTGGTACGATCGTTATTCTGGAGAATTCAGCGGATGCCTTGCTGCTGACGGAGGAAAAGGAAGAACGCAGGCTTTCTTTCCGGCTTCCGGACACTTCCGGACTGGAATGGGAGTGGATGGCCAGAAATCTTGGCGTGCTGGAGCACATGAAAGGGATCAGTGCACAGATTCCGGAAAGTATTGCTTTTTTTGAAATGTATGGAGTCAGAAAACCGGCCCAACTGGATCTTGCAGGGAGATGGGCAAAGGGGGATCCCTCCCGTTCCCTCGCCGTACCTTTGGGGGCCAGGGCAAAAGGGGATTATGTATTTCTGAATCTGCATGAGAAAGCACATGGGCCACATGGTCTTATTGCCGGCACCACAGGCTCCGGAAAGTCCGAGCTGCTGCAGTCCTATATCCTGTCGCTGGCGGTGAATTTCAGCCCCCATGAGGTGGCCTTTTTGCTGATTGATTACAAAGGCGGGGGAATGGCGGGACTGTTTCGGAATCTTCCGCATCTGCTTGGCACCATCACGAATCTGGATGGAGCACAGAGCATGCGGGCCATGGCATCCATAAAAAGTGAGCTGTCCCGGCGGCAGAACATCTTCAACCGGTATCATGTGAACCACATCAATAAATACAGCCGGTTATTCCGGGATGGGGAGGCATCCGAGCCGCTGCCGCATTTGTTCCTGATCAGTGACGAATTTGCGGAGCTGAAAAAGGATCAGCCGGAGTTTATGTCCGAACTGGTTTCGGCAGCCCGCATCGGACGCAGTCTGGGAGTGCATCTGATTCTTGCGACGCAGAAGCCTACAGGGGTGGTGGACGATCAGATCTGGTCCAACTCCAGATTCCGGCTGGCTTTGAAGGTCCAGAATGAGGCGGACAGCAAGGAGATTCTGAAAACGTCGGATGCTGCCAATATTACACAGCCGGGCCGTGCCTATCTGCAGGTGGGAAACAACGAAATTTATGAACTCTTTCAGTCTGCCTGGAGCGGCGCTTCCTGCAGCGGGGAAGAGGAAGAGGAACGGGTGGATGACCGCGTCTTCGTCGTCAATGAATTGGGGCAGGGGGAATTGGTCAATCAGGACCTGAACGATTCCGGACATGGCGGGGAGCGAACTACCCAACTGGATGCGGTCGTGCAGCATATTCATGATTATTATGAAACATTGGACCGGGTGGAGGTGAAAAAGCCCTGGCTGCCGCCTCTTTCGGCGCAGATGGTAAGTCCACAGGCTTTGTCGGACGGCACGGGAAAACCACTGTGCCTGAAAATTTCCATGGGACAGATCGATATTCCGGAAAGACAGGAGCAGATCCCCTATGAACTGGACCTGGGAAAGGATGGAAACCTGCTTTATCTGGCTTCTTCCGGTTATGGAAAATCCGTTTTTCTTACCACGGTGGTATGTTCTTTGGCCATGCAGAACAATGTGGAAAATCTGAATTTTTATCTGCTGGATTTTGGAAACAGCAGTCTGATCCGCTTGAATAAGCTGCATCATGTGGCGGATTATATCGCGCTGGATGACTCGGAGCGCCTGCAGAAGCTCATGGGCATTCTGGAACGGGAAGTGCAGGATCGCAAAAAAAAGCTGGCCCGTGCGGCAGTGCAGAATTTTGAGGTATATAATCAGGTGTCTCCGGTCCGGATGAAAGCCATTGTACTGATCCTGGATCATTTTGATGCGGTAAAGGAACTTGGTTATGAAGCAGAGGAATTTTATCAGAAGATATCCAGGGATGGATTTGGGTTGGGTATTTTCATGATTGCCACTGCTACCCGGAGCAACAGCATGAAGTATGCTACCTACAATAATTTTAAAAATAAAGTGGCGGGATATCTGTTTGATGAAACGGATGTTCATCTGATTGCAGGAAGAAGTCCCTATCAGCAATCGGAGATCAGGGGAAGAACGCTCATTAAATACCGAAACCAGGTCAATGTGATGCAGGTCTTTACCATGGTTCCGTTCCGGAATGAAGTGGAGTATAACCGAAGGATCGAGGCTCTGATTCAACAGGTGAACGAGTTGTATCCGAAAAGGAAAGCCCCCAGGATCCCGGTACTCCCGGAGAATCTGTATCATACGGACTTACCTGAATACCGCCTTGCGGAAAAGGATCGTCCAACAGATGGGGAAATCTGTGTGGGACTGGATAAAGTGACGGTCCAATGCCGCGGGTTCCGGACAGAGGACAGTCCGTTCACGATTCTTGGAGAAGCGGCACGCGGGAAAACCAATATGCTGCAGGTGATTCTTTCCCAGATTATTGGCACCGGCAAGGTTGCTCTGGTGGATTCCAGATCCATGGAGCTGTATCGTTACAAGGCAGTGGAGGGAGTATCCTATATAGAAGGAACGGCAGGAATGACTTCCTTTCTTCAGGCACTTCGGCAGGAGGTGGAGGAACGAAACGAGCTGATCCGGGAAGGCCTGAAAGGGAATGCGGCTGGAGATCCCAGGGAAATCTGCAGGAAAAGAGAACCGTTTTATCTGGTGGTGGATGACTGGGACAACTTTGTGGACCGGACAAAGGCACAGGCATTGACTCTGGCGCCTTTGCTGAACGAAGCTGCAGGAGTGGGAGTCAGCGTGATCCTGACTGCCCATTCCGGAAAAATGAAAGGGTTTGATGAGGTGACAAAATTTGCAAAGAACACCACCAAGGGGCTGTTGCTGGGAAACCAGGGGACGACGAATGTGTTCCCGGTGAGTTCTGCAAAGGAACTGCCGAAGTTCAGGGATGGGCTGCTGTTTCATAACGGCGCTTATGTGCGGGTCCGATTGCCGAAGTTTTCACCCCGTACAGATGCGACAGCACAGGAAACGGTATGAGCAAAAAAAGAGAGAAATAAAGGATCCAAAATTAAAGAATGATTTTGCAGGCAGGGAGAAGACGGAGTCGAAGCAGAACGTATGGGAGGGATTTTTCATGGGGAATAAGTTTTACCCGCTGGGGACCATAGTGATCGTAAAAGGCAGTGTGAAAAAGCTCATGCTGATCGGGCGGGGAGTGGTTACCACCATCAAGGGGCAGCAGAAATACTTTGACTATGTCGCCTGTACCTATCCGGAAGGGTTGGTGGGGGAAACCGTATTGTATGTCAACCATGAAGATATAGAAGAGATAATATACAAAGGATTTCAGGATGAAGATGACCAAAGGATGCAGGAAAACCTGAAGGAGCAGATTGCTAAGCTGTTTCCCGGGCAATGATCGGCATTATAAAAAGGGGGCATGGCCATGGCACAGTCCAGTCAGGCAGATGTGGATTCCACCAGAAGTGAAATCAGCAGTACC
>ENA-UOOE01002649-UOOE01002649.1-fermentation-metagenome-genome-assembly--contig:-NODE-2649-length-12458-cov-8.802628_pt1 | contig 12458 bp, 8 predicted proteins | sample MGYA00245776_ERZ724021 | MGnify/ENA primary metagenome ERZ724021 (study PRJEB28704, sample SAMN03018321) | fermentation metagenome | biome: anthropogenic terrestrial biome; feature: soil; material...
GATATTTCGGCTAAATCTACGCCGAAATTCCTCCCGGCTGACTCCGCGGATCATTCGTAAGCCAAGGAACATAAATTCCTCCATCCTCTCCTTTACGGTCAATATCTTATATTCCTCCCGGAGATTTACAGGAAGCCGATCGGCCTTATCTTCTTCACCGCACAGCCGGATATATTCCCTTATGTCGTTCCCATTATGAAATCTTGCGCCGCCGAACAGGCTGGATGCACCAAGGCCCAGTCCCAAATATTCCGTTCCGATCCAGTAAGAGCTATTATGCCTGCATTCATAGCCGGCTCTGGCATAGTTCGAGATTTCATAACGATGATATCCGCTCTCTTCTAAGAGCTCTTTCGTCCGATGATAAAGAAGTCGATCCGTTTCCTCCTCCGGAAGTTCGTCATGATGCAATGCACCTTCCCCATATCGTTCATAAAAAGGGGTGCCTTCCTCGATAATCAGACTGTATGCAGAGATATGCTCCGGCTTAAGTGCGGTTACCGTACGTAAGCTATTTTCCCATGTCTGCACGGTCTGACCCGGCAGGGAGGACATCAGATCAATATTAATATTATGAAAGCCTGCCTCTCGTGCAAGTTCATAGTTATCCTTAAATTCTTCATAGGAATGAATTCTGCCAAGCATTTTCAGTTCTCTGTCGTCTGTCGACTGCAGTCCGAAGCTTAAGCGGTTGATACCCGCTCTTTGATACGCCAGCAGTTTTTCCCTCGTAACGGTGCCGGGATTAACCTCTATCGTTGCCTCCAACCGGTCAGAATCGACCAAGAACGTGTCCCAGATTTCCTCCATAATTTTCTCAATATCAGATGCAGGAATCGCAGAGGGAGTGCCGCCTCCTATAAATACGGTCGGAACCGTATATCCATTCGTTTTCCCCTTGTAGCTGCGAATCTCGGACAGAAGTGCCCGAATATAATTCTTCTTCATCTCTTCCGTTGCCGGTGCAGATAGAAAGTCACAGTAATCGCATTTCTTAACGCAGAACGGAATATGAACGTACAGCCCCAGCTCCTCTTTCCTATCCGACTTCCCGGACTGCCTCGCTTCTTCCATATCGCCAACTCCTCTCATCATAAAAGTCTTGCTAGCAAGAATGATAGGAGTATCATAAGTCATATAAAAATCATGAACATGAATAGGATCGCATATATATTCGGTTTGGCTAAGACCGGCTGACTGCAGTCCAAGTCAGGTAAGGCAGCCAAATGAATATATATAAGGTCCGATTCATATCAAAAACCTAAAATGACTTATGACACTCGTATCAAAAATGCCGCTTCATTTCTGTTGTTTCCCTTTTCATAAAAAAGCTGTTCCCACCCTGTATCTTCCCCTTTTACAAAATGCAGGGTACTCTGGTAGAACAGCTGTAATTTTGATATAACTGATGACACTCCTATTAATCCTCGTCCAATTTTAGGACACTCATAAAAGCACTCTGCGGGATTTCGACATTACCAATCTGACGCATTCTCTTCTTCCCTTCCTTTTGCTTTTCAAGAAGCTTTCTCTTACGGGAAATGTCACCGCCGTAACATTTTGCAAGAACGTCCTTACGCATTGCTTTGACGGTTTCTCTTGCTATGATCTTACTGCCGATGGCTGCTTGAATTGGTATCTCAAAGAGCTGCCTTGGAATTTCGTCTTTTAGCTTTTCGCACATTTTTCTTCCCCGTTCATAGGCACTGTCCGCATGAATGATAAAGGTCAGAGCATCTACCTCTTCCCGGTTGATCAAGATGTCCAGTCTCACCAGATCCGCCTGAACATATCCCTTTAGCTCATAGTCAAAGGAAGCATAGCCTTTGGACCTTGACTTTAAAGCGTCGAAGAAATCGTAAATGATTTCATTCAGAGGAAGCTCGTATTTGAGAAGTGCACGGGTTGTCTCCATATAATCCATTCCAAGATAGACACCTCTTCTTTCCTGGCACAGCTTCATGATCGGACCGACAAATTCCGTTGTTACCATGATCTCTGCGGATACTACCGGTTCCTCCATATATTCGATCAGAGACGGATCCGGCAGATTCGTCGGATTCGTAATCTCCATTACTTGTCCATCCGTCTTATACACTTTATAGATAACACTTGGCGCCGTTGTAATAATATCCAGGTTATACTCCCGCTCCAGCCGCTCCTGAACGATTTCCATATGCAATAATCCAAGAAAGCCGCAGCGAAAGCCGAAGCCTAAAGCGACCGAGGTCTCTGCTTCAAATTGAAGCGCAGCATCATTCAACTGCAATTTTTCTAAGGCGTCCCGAAGATCCGGATATTTTGCTCCGTCCACCGGATACATTCCGCAGTATACCATCGGCTGCGCCTTTTTATATCCCGGAAGCGGCTTCGTACAGGGACGCTGATGATCGGTTACCGTATCGCCAACCTGAGTATCCTTCACATTCTTGAGGCTTGCCGTAATATATCCAACCATGCCTGCCGAAAGCTCCTCGCATGGTATAAACTGTCCTGCGCCAAAGGTACCAAGCTCTACCACCTCCGAGGTTGCGCCCGTAGCCATCATCTGTATCTCGGTTCCTTTCCTGACCCTTCCTTCTTTTATTCGACAAAAGATAATAACCCCTTTATAGGAATCATATTTTGAATCAAAAATCAAAGCCTGCAGAGGAGCCTCCGGATCCCCTTGCGGAGCAGGGATTTTTGCAACAATTTGTTCCAATACCTCTTCAATGTTAATTCCCTGTTTTGCAGAGATCAAAGGGGCATCCTGTGCCTCCAGCCCGATCACATCTTCAATTTCTGCCTTTACTCTCTCCGGTTCGGCACTTGGAAGATCAATCTTATTGATCACAGGCATAATCTCCAGGTTATGATCCAGAGCCAGATAAACATTCGCCAGGGTCTGGGCCTCAATCCCCTGCGCCGCATCTACAACAAGAATCGCTCCCTCACAGGCAGCCAGACTCCTGGATACTTCATAATTAAAATCCACATGTCCCGGCGTGTCAATCAGATTGAAAACATACTCCTTGCCATCCTTGGCTTTATATACGGTCCGAATCGTCTGGGCCTTAATGGTAATTCCTCTTTCCCTTTCCAGATCCATATTATCCAATACCTGCTCCTGCATCTCACGGCTCGTCAATAACCCCGTCATCTCGATAATACGGTCTGCCAGGGTAGATTTACCATGATCCACATGGGCAATAATACAGAAATTTCTAATCCTACTTTGATCTATAGACATAGTATTCCTCCTGCTTGCTGATTTCTTCTATAAAAATCCTTGGGAAAGGTATCTATATCGCCCTTTCCATGAAATTAATCCAATGCAAAACTCATTCGATAATAGATTATATCATACCCATTCTTAAGTGACAAGAATAACTCAAACATGATTAAGCCGGCGTTACTGTTCACACCTGGGCAAAGTCTATCATATGATTTCGTCAAATGATATCCAATTCGGAGACGCTTTCGCTTAATTGCATTACGTAGCGGTACATAAGGCTCCAAAATACGGAGCCAAAGTACCGACGAATGCAAATACTCCTTATCGGATATCATTTGTCGAAATCATATCATGAACAAAAAACATGTTCATGATCTTGGCACTCCACGGGAAATATGAGCAAGCTCATATTTTCTCATTCCGTTTTTATTATATCATGGTATACATAATGAGCGTGAACAGCAACACCGGCTTAAAACGCAACAAACCGGAAAAGGGAAGCCGCTTAGATAAAGCGAACGATTCCTTTTTCCGGTTGCAGGATTGCATATATTATAGGAAGGCTGCCAATCATTTTCCTTCCAGAACCGCATTCAGTACCTCGGCAAACGGCTCCATTGCATTCTTAGCTGATTTTACCGTATTATTATCTGTACCAAGCTCCACCAGAATAGATTTCGGACGAAAATGTAAATTATACCGGTAGCATTTTAAATAATTGCGGTAGAAAAGATTCGGATACAGATCTAAGGATTTTAACTGAAGCTGAAAGCCAAAAGCCAGGTTATCCTGAAGATACGGATTATCATGCTTCGGAAGAGGGCCGTTTTGATCCCTGCTCAGACCATTAAACAGCATAATCCGTGCCGTTTCTTTTCCATCAATCATCGTTGATAAAGCTTTTCCTGAATTCCTATGCAGATCAATTATAACTTCAATCGAAGGATATGTATTCAACGTCTTTTCCAAAGCATCCTTAGCATAATTATAGGCCAGATTTCTGCCATCTTTTTCACTGATTAAATCATAGGCTGTTTTATCATGGATCACATTATACCCGTATTTTTCTTTCAGCAGCTTCTCCAGCTCATTTCCGACTCCGACAATCGTATCTGCTTCCACGTCCGGTCTGCTGTCAATAAAAGCCTCAGAGCCGTGCGTATGATAGATCAGAATCTGCGGCTTTTCATTGGTCTGCTTTAACTTCATATCCTTCTCCAGAAATACCCCCGCATCAAACAATGATTCTGTCACCTTCGTTGTATCATCCACAATATAGAAGTGACGAATAAGAAAGTTAAGATCCTTCAGCTGGTTTAATGTAAACATGGTTCCATCATTCGCTACAAAGGTTTCCACCGCCAGGCCATCGTAGTTCTGCCCGGAATCGGTAACTTCCTTTCCCGTTACATCCCCCTCCAGGATATCAATTTTGAGTTCATCATTGATTCCATAAGCCTCCCCCGCCCGTTTCAGAGAACCGTTCGTTAAAATATATTCCTTCGTTAATATTTCATTTATGACACTATGAAAACCAATGCTGCCTTTTTGTTCCTCTATGTTGTTCCCGTTGTTGTTCCCGTTATCTGCAATTTGTTTCCCTGCATCAAAGTAAAATCCTTGCGGCAGGGTATTCGAGGTCTCCTGTGCCAGAACTTTTTTAGCGGAATTATCCCCCGTGAAATAGGAAATTACAAAGGTGTTTTTGACCAAATTAATCGGGAAATCATAAGAAGCCTTATCCTGTGCCATATAAGACAGCAAGCCGGATCCCGCTTCCATGATCTTTATACTTAATCCGGAAAATAGCCGGACCGGCAAACCAATCTGCTTATCATAAGCGGAAGTTTCCTTTGTACTACCCGAAGCTTGACCCATATCTTCGGAAAAGGATATCACTGCAAAGCGTATCAATAGATACACAGAACCAAGCAATATCAGGGACCATACAACGAGCTTAAGTTTTCTCTGCACCCAGTACCGATGTTTTCTCATGTCTGCCTCCAAACTATAAGACCTGCTCAACTATAAGCCTGATTCATTATATTCGGAAAGCTTGGCTTTATTACCCTATCCAAAGATGAAACGTACAATTTTTCAGACCGGCTGTGCAAAGCAGGAATTTAGGGCCTCGGAGACCGTATAGCTGATCCGCTTTACGGCTTCATCAATGTTTTTTGGAGTGACAAACATATTATCCATCGGCTGACTTCTAATCTCTGAGACGAATTGATCAATTTCCTTTTCCTCAAAACCAGTTTTCTCCATATATTGTGTTAACGTATCTGCAACAATGGTTACCGCATCCACCACGGTAGGTACTCCAAGTGCGATCACTTTAATTCCAAGCGTCTCCTCATTCAGCGCATTGCGGTTATTGCCGATCCCGGAGCCCGGGCTGATTCCGGTGTCCGTTAATTGGATGGTAGTATTTAGCCGGTTTATACTCCTGGCAGCTAAGGCATCCACGACAATAATCAGCTTCGGATGGGTTTCTTCAATAATCCCCTTGATGATTTCTGCAGTTTCCATACCGGTCTGCCCCATAACACCCGGAGAAATTGCACTGACATTACCCAGGCGATTTTTCACCTTGAATTCATTTCCATATTCTTTGATCAAATGTCTGGTTACGAATAAATTATCAACCACATAGGGTCCCAGGGCATCCGGCGTCACCTCACGGTTACCAAGACCAACAATAAGCACCTCATCCTTTGTGTGACCTCCAGCCAGTTTTATCAGATGGTTCGCGATCGTATCGGAAACCGGCTGATGGTAATCCTCATCCGATTTATTAAGCTCGGGTGCTTCAATGGTAATATAAGTACCAATTGGCTTCTGCATCGCCCCCGCTCCCCGCTCATCTTTAATCACAACGGTAGATACCCGTATCTTATTTTTTTCATCATAATCTTCCGTCAAAACAACACCCTTTATCTCGACATGATCCTCCGGAAAGCTTTCTCTTGCTTCCAAAGCCAGGTCCGTTCTTATTCGATAATCCATATTTTCCTCCATCTCTTCATTAAGATACATTCTAACAAAGTCAGGTAAGGCAGCCAAATGAATATATATAAGGTCCTATTCATATTAAAACCTTAAAATGACTTATGACACTCATATCAATATTTTCTGCCAAACTTTTTTAATTATGTATTGACAGAAGCATTTCAATATAATACTATATAATAGTATGTTTTCGTTAAAACGTCCGTGTCCGGATTTAATGAAACAATGACATCGAAACAACCAAACCCAAGTCAGGCATCCACTCTCAAATTTTGTTGTCCTTGGTGCAATGGTTGGTCAAAATTATATTTGGAGGTGTAATAATTGGCTAACATAAAATCATCTAAAAAAAGAATCTTAGTGAATGAGACAAAGGCTGCCAGAAATAGAGCAGTAAAGTCCAAAGTTAAGACAATGATTAAAAAAGTAGATGCTGCCGTTGTTGCCGGTGACAAGGAACTTGCTAAAACTTCTTTAAATGAAGCGATTGTTGAGATTAATAAAGCTTGTTCCAAGGGTGTTTATCATAAGAACAACGTAGCAAGAAAAGTATCTCGCTTAACCAAAGCAGTAAATAGCATTGCGTAATTTAGGCGAAGCAATTGTATCATTCTTATAAATACAGGAGGCTGTTCTTAGGAACAGTCCCTTTTTTATCCGGAATCTTCCGGAATCTATAAGGGATCTCTGTTTCTATGCAGAGATCCTTTTAGATATGAATCCTCTTCTATTATCGGTAGATTCCTTCTCTGCGCACTTCGAGAAACTTAAGAATATAGTGCACGGCTTCCGCTCTGGTGACATTCTCCTTCGGATTAAAACAATTACTAGAATCCGCCTTCATAATATCAAGACCTTTCGCTAAAGCAACTGCGCCAAGATATTTGGTATTAATACTATTCTCATCTGCATAACCGGTCTGATATATTCCGGACAGATCCGCCATCTTCTCCAGCCCCAGCTCGACGATAAAGCTCTGTGCCAATTCTTCCTTCGTAATCAAGTTCTGGTCCGATTTCTTCGTATCATCCTTATAACCATACCCTACATTTTGAAGCAAACTGGTAATTTCTCCAACAGTAATCGCTTTCTCCGGATAGAAGTATTCCCCTTCAAAGCCAATATTCATATCCGAAAGTAATAGAATTTCCTTATTTTCCGCTGTCTCCGGAACATCCTTGTAGGAATAAGGTTTTGCCTCCTTATAGACTTCCCCTTGACTGGTAAGCTGTTCGCCGGTAAATGGGGAGATGAATGCCGGATTGATATCCGGGCGGTAAACTAATCGGATTTCATTTGCTGAGCTATAGGAAGTATTATTATTGACTGCTTTCGTCGAATTGTCGGTATTTACTACATTAATTTCATATTTTAAACCGTAGCCATCCTTGCCAAGGTAATGCTCCATAGCTTTCTCCGCGCTCATTGCGCCTTTCGGAGATGCAAATACGACATCGTCCTCCCAGTAATACCCATATGAATAAACCTTGCCAGAAATCCCATCCACCGATCCATATATATTATTATAAGGATATTCAATTCCGTCATTTACCCGGTTGTATTGATAAGAATAACCTGAGTAAACCGGAGTATCCTTCATTAAGTATGCAACAAAATCATTGGATTCACTTGCTAATTTTGATTTACTGAATCGATTGCTGTTTTCTGCCTTCAGGAATTTCTCAAGGATTTCCTTTGCCTGTTCCTTATTATATTTGATACTTACTGTGTTCCATTTTCCCTTTACTTCATCATAATAATTATTCATGCTGGCATAGAAGCTGAGAATTTTGCCGGTTTTGGCATCTACCCGTGCACTGGCATAGGCACGGTAATAATCCGTTTCTTTCTTATAATCAATGTCCCTTGGATCATTCAGTGTAATATTCCATACATAGGTTCCTCCATCGCCATTGTAGTTCTTATTCAAGGTTGCAGAATAAACCTCCAGGTTCTTATCAAGATACAGATATTTATTTGACGTAACTTTTTTAATTGCATCTTCCTTGGAAATCAGATTATTAAGTTCTTCTATTTTCTTAATTTCATCTTCGGTAAGCGAAATATTTCCTGCACCGGAATCATCTTTGGCTGTTGCAGCTGCCTCCTTATGACTACTTTTGAGATTTTCATCTTTCCATTCCACTTTGGATAGATAAACCTTTCCTGTTTTCGCATCAATTGAAATATAATCTTCACTTGGTGTATAAACCAGATAAGCTTCTTTTTTTAGCTTGCTGCCGTCTTCTGCATAGATACGATTATAGTTGGAGCGGTAGGTCAGCTTCATCGTCATATTTTCTTTAATAAGTTTGGCAGCTTCCTCCTTCGTCACCTTTACATCCGCAGAGGGAACCTTCGCATCATAGATCCAGTTAATGGAGGCATTCTGAACTTCCCCAGTGACACCATTTACACCAATTCTTACCGTATTATCCGGGAAGCTGACCTCATTCTCCATCCGCTCGAAAATGTAAACATAATTCCCACTATAAATTCCTTCATAATCAGAATCCTTATAAGCAACCTTCAAAGCTACCTCCGGTGCTATCTTCTTAAGAAATTGCTCTGCCGTACTCTTCAATTCTTTTTTTAAATACTTTGGTATGCTGTTCGTATCGGAATAATTATATTTACTATAATACTGGATATGATTATTCTGATCGGCGTTTACCTGAATATAGCTGTCATCCTTTGGATTACGCCAGGTCAGGCTCCAAACATAATCATCAAAGGAAACCGCATTACTAAAGTTGTAATTAAACTCCGAGTATTCCTTCGGAATCGTAATTTTGGCTTTGACTGCCTTGATTACGCTTTCCAAAGCCTCCTTCGTAGGCTCACTTATTTTACCGGTTTTACTGACAGTGGGATCAACCTCTGCAGAAATGGGGATGGCATCCTCCCCTGCTGCATTGACAGCTGCAGGCATGCTTCCTAAAGTTACAGAAGAGGTAAGCATTACACTGCTTAATGCAAATGCTAAAAATCTTTTCATTCCTATTCTCCTTCCTTAACCTAAAATGTTTCATTTGGACTCGTTGCTGCTCATGATGAAATTTTCACTTATCTTTCTCCTCATTTTTGCGCAACCTTTTGCTCCTATCCTCTTTCTTCCATTAGACGAGGGAGAAAACACCTTGGTTTCAATTTTTATGAAGAAATGTTAAAGACTGTTTACCCTTATATTACCATAGAAAGCCTGATTTTTTCAAAAATATTTGATATAGGTGTCATAAGTCAATTTCTCAAATCGAACATAAACAGCCGTCGCTAGCCGGTCTTAGCCAACCTGAATATATAGAAGGTCCTATTCATGTTTATGGTTTTTATAATCTCCGCATGAGCTGAGGCCGGCTTATGTTATCTGAAATGTTTTTTATTAATATCACATTACAAACAAAAAGGGCGACCAGATAGATCACAGACCACATTAACGTATTTTGCGGAAGATATAGAATTGCTACTACGGGAACAACAAAAAATATCCCGATGATGCTTGCTGCGTACAGACCCTGACGTGCTGTTTTCATCGTAGCTGATAAAATCCCCGATATCAGTACCATTGAAATGCCAGACATGAGGGTTACCGGAAATAATAGTACAAGCTGCTCCGCATGGAAATAACCAGCCTGCTGCGATTACCAGCCAAACCATATAATTCCACTTTGCGGTATACCGTTTGGATAAAAAAGGTAAAACCAAAATATATAAAAACGTTATGATTGCCATGGAAACGGTACATGAAATCAGGGTAGTTACAAGTTTTTCTATCCTAATCCCGCCTTTCTTTCAGCCATTTTTCCAGCCTATCAAGGTCGCTGTCCTTTATCTTGTCTCCGTCGTACAGTGTGGCAACCAGACTGGTAAAAGAATTTTCATGGAAACGTTCCATAAAATCACCCGTTTCAAATTTCAGGTACTCTTCCCTGCTGATAATGGGAAAATAGGTACGCTCTTTTCCTTTTTTTTCAGTTCGCAGGAAGCCGCGCTTCACCAACCGCAGCATAAGGGAAATAACCGTCTGCGCTTTCCACTCTCTTTCCTTTCCAAGCTGCTGCATTATAGTATTTGTTGTTATAGGGGGTTCATTCACCCACACTACTTTCATGATATCAAATTCCGCATCTGGTAGTTTTTTTATTGTTTTCATTTTATCAACTCCTTTAAGACAATTGTCTACAATGATATTCTACAACTGCCTTAAACAAATGTCAACTATTTTTTAAACCGGCTTTGCAAATAGAATTCATTGTGCTATACTAAGCAAAATGGAAAAGCACACCAAGATTAAATTCTTTCGTTCACAGGGTTACAGAGTTTTGTGTCCGCGCAGCTCCACAAACTCCACGATGCATAAAAGCCGCGCAGAAATGAGGTTAAAAATGACAACAAGAGAAAAGATTGCAAAAATCATAAGAGCTGTTACCGTACCTCCCGTAATGGTCTACCTTCTATTAACCATTCTTTATTTTGCGAAAGATGGGATCATTGCCGGACCTTCGGAGCTCCTTCTATCAATTTTGTTCCTGGGAATCGTTCCGTTATTCGCATATCCATTATCATTTTTCATACCATCTTGGAAAAGTAAAGGCCGTGAATGGCAACGAAAGCTTGCTTTTATACTGACTTTTGCCGGGTATCTGGTAGCGGTAGTTTATGGATTGATTGCTCATGCATCCTACAATTTGATGCTGATCTATCACACTTATTTTATCTCTGTTCTTATCCTGATTCTATTCAACAAATTCATAAAGATTCGCGCCAGCGGTCATGCCTGCAGCATTGCAGGACCACTGTTTCTGATGATTTATTTTATCGGATGGAAAAGCGTTCTGCCTTGTATCCTACTCTTTGCTATTGTTACGTGGGCATCGCTGGAATTAAAAAGACATACATTCCGTGAGTTGATATGGGGAGAACTGACTGCTGCTGTTGCTTTTGTAATCAGCCTGACTTTTATTAAGCTGTAATTTCATAAAAAACCTCCTATTCTGATAAAGGTGTCGAAGCCAATATCAGAATAGGAGGCGATGATCCTAAATAAAGTACCTTATCCCTCAATGACACGATATCCATCCCAGCGAACAGCTATCGCTTGACGATCGGTAAGCGATACATGAGGTAACGGCAAATCTGTTCTTGCCTGCTTATCTTCCGGGCAATGAACGGAAAGATAGGCATTTATCAAACACAGCCCCGACGTTTCTTCTTCATATGGTTCACCAATATTCGGTGTTGCAATTATACTGCCGGCGCTCACACCTACATAAACTTTATTTGCATAAACCATTTTTTTAATGATCTTATCAAATCCCGTTTTCTTAATGCGTTGAAGCAGATAAGAGGTATCGCCCCCGGTGAAATAAACAACATCAAACATCATTGCTTCCTTCTCATGGATCGTTCCGTCAATATCATATGTATAGATATTATCCTCTTTAGCGCCCAGTCTTATCAGCTCCTGTTTGCACCAATCAGCCATTTCCTTTGCTTCATCGCTGGCTGCAGCGGTCGGAATAAATAATATTTTTGCCTCACCTACGGGTTTGCCGAGCATTTTCAGAAAGCAATCAACAAGGTTGCTTTTTATTTTTCCTTCAAAATCTTCAAAGCCTGCGGAAGTAAGCAATACATTTTATATCCCCAAGTCGCAGGGAATAGTTCTCCCACAGTCTTAAAAAACCTAGGGAGCAAATCTACAGAAAACATGATCCCTGACAGAATAATGGACGGTAGAATTATCACTTGTGAAATCATAGTAAGTTTTGCTTGGTTTTTTACCGATAGTCCCAAGACACTCCCAATACTTAATGATACCGCAATAAAAATTGCGAGTTTTGTTCTGTGCTATATAGATAACCCAGCTTTATTGATTATATTTTCGGCAGCCTCAGATGCAGAAAAATCTGTTATGTCGATTTCAGGATAAGGTATATCATCAAAAGCTTTCCGTGATTCCTTAATTGCGCGTTGTTTCCGTTCAGGGCTTCGATTGTCCATGTCCATCCTTTTTATATTTTCTTCTTCACTGCATGTTAATAGAAACGGAATAAAATTGAAATCCCTTTTTGACACCACCTTCATTATTATTTCAAAAACCTCTCTCCGTTTCCCATGAAAACCATATGAAAATATTACGGTTTCAATGACCGGACAATCTATGTAATTGATGATTAAATCACTTATGGTGCTAGTATATAAGTATGGACACAGAAAGTTGAACAAT
>ENA-UOOE01002650-UOOE01002650.1-fermentation-metagenome-genome-assembly--contig:-NODE-2650-length-12454-cov-24.129527_pt1 | contig 12454 bp, 11 predicted proteins | sample MGYA00245776_ERZ724021 | MGnify/ENA primary metagenome ERZ724021 (study PRJEB28704, sample SAMN03018321) | fermentation metagenome | biome: anthropogenic terrestrial biome; feature: soil...
TTTGTACTTACCCGGCTTTAACATCGGATAAAAATTATTTTATAACTTTAATCCAGCCTTCGGGGGCTTTGACGCGGCCCATCTGTATGCCTGTAAGCGTGTCGTAAAGTTTCGTTATGACAGGCCCCATGCCTTTTGAACTTTGAGGGAATACAATCTCTTTGCCGTGGTCGACTATCTTTCCTACCGGTGAGATTACGGCCGCCGTGCCGCACAGCCCGCACTCCATGAAGTCCTTTACTTCACTGAAGTACACGGGGCGTTCCTCAACCTCAAGCCCAAGGTATTCTTTCGCTATATAGAGCAGCGAAAGGCGTGTTATGGACGGCAGTATGCTGCTTGACTTAGGCGTTACCACTTTGTTGTCTTTAGTTACGAAAATGACGTTGGCGCCGCCTGTTTCCTCGACCTTTGTGCGTGTCGCGGCGTCAAGGTAAAGGTTTTCGTCAAAGCCGTTCTTATGCGCCGTAACTATGGCGTGCAGGCTCATGGCGTAGTTAAGCCCCGCTTTTATGTGGCCGGTGCCGTTCGGCGCGGCACGGTCAAAGTCGCTTACGCAAAGGGTGAGCGGGCGCACGCCGCCCTTAAAGTACGGGCCTACAGGCGTTGTCAGTACGCGGAACTGGAATTCGCTTGACGGCGCAACGCCTATAACCGGACCGCAGCCGAACATATACGGCCGCACGTAAAGCGTCGCCCCCGTACCGTAAGGCGGCACGAAAGCCTCGTTTGCCTTTATAGTTTTAACGACAGCGTCTACAAACTTATCTGCGGGGAAAGCCGGCATTTCAAGGCGCTTAGCGCTGTTTTCCATACGTTTTGCGTTCATATCGGGGCGGAAAGCAACAATGTCGCCGTTTTCGGTCGTGTAAGCTTTAAGGCCCTCAAAGCAGGACTGCGAATATTGGAGTACACCTGCACACTCGCTCATTACCACTTTATCGTCGTCGGTGAGCGCGCCGTCGTCCCACTTGCCGTTTTTGTAATTAGCTACAAACCTTTTATCCGTTTTGCGGTAACTGAAGTCAAGGTTTGCCCAGTCGAGGTTTTTCTTTTCCATTGTTTTATTCTCCTTTATATAAATTAAATACTAAGTCTGACGGTCTGAAGGGATGCACCGGGGGTGCGGCAGATATCAAAAAGCCCTAAGCCGCTTAAAACAGCTTAGGGCGAATATAAATCCGTGTTACCACCTAAATTCGAAGGCTTTCATGCCTGCGCACTCCAACGGCATTAAGTACCGCTTCCGCAGTATAACGGACGGAACCCCGGCAAAGCTTAATAAGTGCTGAGTACCGTTCGGCTCTGCGGCTCAGAAAGGATTTCCCCGCTTTTCTCACGAAGATTTTCACCGTACATCTTCTCTCTTTGCTTCAAAATAACGGGTACTTATTTTCTTCACAGCTTTTTAAATATATTATTTGGGTATAATTATATCTCATGCATAAGGAATAGTCAATACTTGCATATATTAAAAATTGATTATTGAAGATTGTTCCGTGCCTGCGGCGGGAAACTCAGGCCGCGCTTTTTACGCCGCAGCGGCAAAACCAGTCCGGAAACGGCGGGCAAGCTGAAATAACTCTGCAAGAAATGTAGTAAAAAAACAATAGTAATGAAGAATTATTTAAAGATAATATAAAATATTGCACTGTTTTTATAAAAATACTTGACAAAATGTCCATTAATACATATAATTGTCGTAGTACAACAACAAAGGTGATGCTTTATGGATATAAACGATGGGGCAGCGGCAAACAGTTCTTTCACTTCAAAGATACTGTCCAATATGGCTAAATTCTCTAATTCAGAAAAGAAAGTCGCCGAATGGATAGTAAGGAACCCTGAGCGCATCTGCGACATGAGCATGATTGAAATAGCAAACCAGGCTGGCGTAAGCGATGCCACGGTGTTAAGGTTTTGCAGGAAATCAGGTTTTAAGGGCTTTTTTGATTTGAAAATTTCAAGCATACGCGAAGACTCCGACTCCTCAAAACTTGTTTACCAGGGGGTAACGCCGGAAGACTCAACTGAAAAAATAGCAAAAAAGGTTTTCCAATCCAATATAAAGGCGCTTGAGGACACGATTTCGGTTATGGATTTCAAGGCTTTTGACAAGGCTGTGAGGTTTATACAGAAATCAAACCATATATTGATGATTGGCGTGGGGACTTCGGGGCCGATTATAAAGGATATGTACAATAAATTTTTACGGCTCGGGGTTTCCTGCAAAGCTGAAAGCGACTCATATCTGCAGCTTATGGAAGTATCGCTTATGGAAAAAGACGACCTTGTCATAGCGGTTTCACAGTCCGGTTCTTCCGTTGACCCTGTAGATACATTGCGTGAAGCAAAACAAATCGGCGCAAATACCGTCGTTATAACTGGCAGCAGGTATTCTCCCCTTACAAAGTACGCTGATGTGGTACTGCAGAGCATCTCGAGCGAAACAAGGCCCGAAACCATATCTTCGCGCATAGCGCAGAACAGCATAGTGGATGCGCTCTATGTGGCTGTGGCAATGCGCAACCTGGACAAGTCTGTGGAAAATGAAAAAAAGATTTGGAAAACCATACTGTGCAAAACGGTTTGAATTAAAATAACAGGAATTACAATAATAAGGATTATAAAGAAAGTGGGTATGTGAAAATGTTGCTTGAAGGACTTCGCCGGCAGATTGTAGCGGCGGGAGAAGCACTGTACAAAAGCGGTTTTGTGAGGGATATGCAGGGAAATATCAGTGTTTACGACGAAAAAACCGGACTTATCGCCATAACTCCGTCGCAGGTACCTTACTCCATGCATAATGCTTCCAATATGTGCGTAGTAGACCGGGACGGGAACGTACTGGAAGGCGGCAGGCCAACGAGCGAGATAGCCCTGCATACAAGGATATATAAAAACATACCGGATGTGCGCTCCGTCATACATACACACCCCATAAACGTGTGTGCGTTTTCCGTTTCGCATGAGCATATACCGCAGGTGCTTGCCGATATAACGCTCGGCTTCCACGGCGAAGTACCCGTCGCGGGCTATGCGGACCCGGGAACACAGGCGGTTGCGGAAAAGGCGCTTGAGGTTATGACAAACGGTACAAACCGATGCGTGCTTGCGCACCACGGACTCATAGTTGCCGATACCGCTTTGGAAAAATGCCTCAAGTCGACATTTGCCATAGACGATGAGGCAAAAATACTGCTTCTTGCGCGTGCCGCCGGAATGAATATAAAATGCCTTTAAAATCTAAGGAGGAATACTAAAATGGAAATGACACAGATTATCATGAAAAAACGTGACAGGAAGGAACTTTCAAAGGAAGAAATCCATTACTTTGTCAGCGGCTACGTTGACGGTACTGTGCCGGACTACCAGGCATCGGCGCTGCTCATGGCGATTTATCTAAACGGGCTCAACAAACGCGAAACGGCAGACCTTACCCTTGAAATGCGCGACTCCGGCGGGCATATGGACCTTTCTAAAATAAACGGCGTCAAAGTAGACAAACACAGCACCGGAGGCGTTGGCGACAAGACCACTTTGGTAGTAGGGCCTATGGTTGCTTCGCTCGGCATACCGGTAGCTAAAATGTCAGGCAGGGCGCTTGGAAACGAAGGAGGTACCATAGACAAGCTGGAGTCTATAAAGGACTTTGACGTTAATATGTCTATGGACGAGTTCGCAAGAAACGTAAACAAAAATAAGTTTGCCGTGGGAGCGCAGACCGCGGAGCTTGCCCCGGCAGATAAGAAAATCTATGCGCTCCGCGACGTAACTGGCACCATAGAAAGCATACCCCTTATAGCTTCAAGCATTATGAGCAAAAAGCTTGCTACCGGCGCGGACTGCCTCGTGCTTGACGTGACGACCGGTGACGGTTCGTTTATGAAGACGGTGGACGATGCCGAAAAACTTGCAAATGAAATGGCGGATATAGGAGCTGCGGCCGGCATGAAAACCGTAGCGTGCATAACTGATATGAGCCAGCCTTTGGGATATGCCATAGGCAATGCCCTCGAAGTCAGGGAAGCGGTTGAAACATTAAAGGGCAATGGGCCTGACGATGTCCTTGAGATAGCGCTTACACTCGGGAGCTACATGGTTTACCTTTCCGGGGCTGTCGGCTCCATTGATGAAGCAAGGAAAAAACTAAAACACACGATAGACGACGGCTCAGCCTATAAAAAGTTTTTGGCTTTTGTCGCTGAACAGGGCGGCGACGTTTCATGCATAGAGGACCTTTCAAAAATGCCTACTGCGGCGCATGTTTATCCGGTTACGGCGCAAAAAGACGGTTATATTACAAAAATGACCGCTTCAGAGCTGGGACGTGCATCTATGGAACTTGGCGCCGGCAGGCAGACAAAAAGCGAGCCTATCGATTATGCCGTGGGCGTTGTCCTTAATAAAAAACTCGGCGACAGTGTCAAAAAAGGCGAGGCGTTGGCATACCTGCACTATAATGACGATAAAAAATTAAAGGAGGAAATTGAAAGGGTCTCGCAAAGCTATACGGTGTCGGATACGCCTGCTGAAAAACGTCCGCTTGTCTATAAAGTTATTGCCAACAAACAATGTAATTTATGATTTAATAAAAGGGAGGACAATTCCATGAAAAAGTTGAAGTTTTTATCATTAGTATTAGCGGGAGCAATGCTCGTAACAACGGCCTTCACAGGATGCGGAAATTCAAACTCGGCAAGCTCGTCAAACGCTTCGGCGGCCTCGGCGGCATCCGGTACAAGCACAACAAGCGGCAAGAAAATAAAAGTAGCGCTGGTCCTTACGGGTTCCTTAGGCGACAAGTCGTACAATGACAGCTGCTATGCGGGCCTTCAGCGCGCGCAGAAAAAGTATGGCATAGAGGTAAAGGTGCTTGAGTCAAACAATTCCTCCGACTGGCCGACAAACCTTATATCCATGGCAAGCGCGGGTTATGACCTTGTCATAGCGTCTTCCACACAGCTTGAAGACACGCTTAAAAAGGAAGCCCCGAATTTCCCTGATGTCAAGTTCGGCATTATCGATGATGAAGTTAAAGGCGACAATGTCATTTCGGCCATTTTCGCGCAAAACCAGGCCTCGTTCCTTGTAGGCGCGGCGGCCGCAATGGCGACAACAAACACGAAAGCTTTCGCGAATATGAATGACAAAAAAATCATCAGCGCCGTTGGCGGAATGGACATCCCGGTAATACACGACTTTATGGTTGGGTATGAACAGGGCGCAAAGTATATAGACTCTGACATGGAAGTGCTCGTCTCTTACGCCGGCAACTTCAACGACCCTGTAAAAGGTAAGGAACTGGCGCTCGCGCAGTTCAACCAGGGTTCAGACATAGTTTTCAATGTAGCGGCTTCGACAGGCCTCGGCGCTATGGAAGCGGCCTCAACCAACAATAAGTACTCCATAGGCGGCGACACTAACGAAGACAGCATGTACCCGGGTTCGGTTCTTATCTCAGAGCTTAAAAACGTTGACGTCGCAACGTATATGATGGCGCAGGAAGTATGCGAAAATAAATTTAAAGCGGGCGTTGTTAAGCTTAATATCAAAAACGGCGGCGTAGGCTGCTCTGATATGTCAGTAATGAAAGAAAAACTGGGCGACAAATTCCCGGAGGAAATACCTGAAAAACTCGCACAGATTACGGCAGATATGAAGAGCGGCAAAATAGTGGTAAAACATGCCGAAGGGTTTACCGACTGATTGTAGGTAATAAATGCATGCCGGTTCGGCTGCGGCTGGTTTATAAGCCGGGCTTTGCCGAACCGGCTATGCTTTTTCAATCGGGAGTTGTTAAAAATGAATGATAACACAATAATAGAAATGAGCGGGATCAATAAGCAGTTCCCACTGGTAAAAGCCATAGATGACGGGAAATTCGACTTGCGCGCCGGCGAAATACATTCTCTGATAGGCGAAAACGGCGCAGGAAAGTCAACTATGATGAAAATACTCTATGGCGTATATGCACCCGACAGCGGAGACATACGTGTCGGCGACAGCCACTATAAAGCCATGGATACCAAGAAAGCCATAGAGCTTGGCATAGGCATGGTACACCAGGAGTTTATGCTTGCCGAGGGACTGACTGTACTTGAAAACATCATTTTGGGCTCAGAGCCTAAAAAAGGCTCGCGCATAGACTTTGCAAAGGCACGCGAAAAGGTTGAAACATACAGCAGGGACTACGGCCTTGAAATTGACCTTAACAAAAAAGTTATAGATATACCGGTAGGCGAGGCACAGCGCGTTGAAATAATAAAGACACTTTACAGGGGAGCAAAAATTCTTATCCTTGACGAGCCTACAGCGGTTTTAACGCCGCAGGAAACAGTAAATCTTTTTAAGATTTTGAATGCGCTTAAGGAAGACGGAAAATCTGTCGTCTTTATTTCCCATAAATTAAATGAAGTCATGGAAATAAGTGACCGCATTACCGTGATGCGGCACGGCAAGTATATTGATACGGCTAATAAAGAGGACGTTTCCATACCGCAGCTTGCGCAGATGATGGTTGGGCGCAAAGTTTTTCTCGGCGCCGAAAAGCGCAGCCACGAGATTACCGATACCGTTTTGTCTGTTAAGGACATTTATGTCCCAAGTGAGCGTGAACATTCGAAAATACGCGGTATTTCGCTTGATATACATAAAGGTGAAATACTCGGCATAGCAGGCATAGACGGCAACGGGCAGAAAGAGCTGGCCGAGGCTGTAAGCGGTTTGCGTAAAGTAGAACGCGGGGCAGTCGTACTTAACGGCAAAGAAATACAGAATATGAATCCGCAGAAAATACGCATGGCCGGGCTTTCGTATATTCCGGAAGACAGGAACGTGCGCGGCATGAACAAGTCTTTTTCCATTAAAGAAAACCTGGTAGCCGACTGCTTTTATAAAAAACCGTATTCGTCACGCGGCGTTTTAAACCGTAAAAAAATAGATAATTATGCGGCGGACGTAATTAAAAAGTATGACATACGTCCTGCCGACACGGATATCTGTATTGCCAACTTGTCCGGCGGCAATGCGCAGAAAGTAATATGCGCAAGGGAAATTGACGGGGACTTTGACGTCCTGATTGCTGCGCAGCCTACCCGAGGCGTCGATATAGGCTCGATAGAAGTAATAAGGAAGATACTTACGGAAACACGTGACAAAGGCAAGGCCGTCTTGCTTATTTCGGCGGATCTTGATGAGATACTTGCACTTTCCGACCGGATAGCGGTCATATATGAAGGCAGGATAACGGGAGTACTGAAAGCTGATGAAGCAACCGACATAAAACTTGGCCTTCTTATGACAGGAGAAGAAATATATGAAAAAGAATGACTACATTGAAATCTTACTGTCGATCTTAGCTGCCCTGTTTATTGGCGGCATAGTTATATTCATAATGGGATTTAACCCGCTTGCAGCTTACGGGGAACTTTTTAAGGGGGCCTTTCAAGGCAACTTCGGTTTCGGCAGCACATTGGCAAAGTTCACCCCGCTTCTTCTTACCGCCCTTGCGTTCCATATTTCGACGACGGTGTCTGTTTTCAACGTCGGCGTGGAAGGCAGCCTTTACCTTGGCGCCATGGCGGCAGCGTGGGTCGGCTTCGGCCTTACTGGCGTGCCAGCCGTCATCCATGTGCCGCTCTGCCTCATAGCGGGGGCTGCTGCCGGGGGGCTGTGGGCTTTGATACCCGCGGCGCTTAAGGTTTACTACAACGTCAACGAGATATGCACGACCATACTTTTAAACTATGTTGCCATAGACATAACGTCTTACATGGTAAACTTTCCGCTTTCGTCTAAAAGCGGCAGCCCCCAGACGCCGTCTATATCCGACAGCGCTTCTTTGACGGAGTTCATGCTGCCAAGCAAGGCAAACACCGGGCTGTTTATCGCCATCGCGCTTTTTGTGGTTTTGTACTGGATGCTTTACCATACCACAATGGGCTACAGGCTCCGCAGTACGGGAGCGAACCCCGCGTTTTCAGAGTATGTCGGGATAAACCCCAAGCGCGAAATGATGGCCGGCATGTTTATAAGCGGCGCGCTTGGCGGCATTGCGGGTGCCATAGAGGTAATGGGCGTTTACGGCTGCTTCCTCGACAATTTCTCAAACGGTATTGCAAACAACGGCATGCTGGTGGCGCTTATCTCAAGGGGAGACATAAGGATAATACCTGTAATGGCGTTCTTCCTTGCCATACTGCAGTCGGGCGCTTTGGGCATGCAGCGCTACACAAGTTTAGACGACTCGATAATAAGTGCGATAATAGCGCTGTTTATACTGTTTGCTACCATGCAGGGACTGTTCAAACTTAAGACCACGTTCGGAGGACCTAAAAAGCACACAGGGCTTAAGACGGGGTCGGAGAAATGAGGCTGGATTTATGTCAGGAATTTTAAATTATACGCTTTTCCATTCTATGATACGCAATTCGACAAGCATCCTGTTCGCAATGCTCGCATGTTCCATAACACAGCAGGCCAATATCCTTAACGTGGGCGTAGAGGGCATTATGCTTGTGGCGGCTTTCGCAGCCGTCGCAACCAGCTTTTTTACCGGGAGTTGGGTGCTGGCGATATTTGCGGCGATAATTGCCGGGGTGCTGATTGCCCTCATAATAGCTGTGGCCAATATAAAATATAAGGCAGATATCTTTGCCGTGGGCATGACTGTAAATATGCTCGCCCTTGCCCTGACGAAATTTGCCAACCATAACATACTCCATGCTTCCGGCAGTTTTACTTCACAGGATATAAAGCCTATACCGGATGTTAAAGTTGCGGCGCTGAGCGGAAACGCCGTTGTTGACAGCCTTTTTAACCAATACAACCTTATGGAGTTCATAGGTATAATACTGATTTTCGTCACTGGGTACTTCATGTACAAGACCGTCTTCGGCCTCAGGACGAGAAGCATAGGCATGAACCAGATGGCGGCACTGACCGCCGGCATAAATGTAGTAAAGCAAAAATATGTAGTTATGGTTATTTCCGGGGTACTCGGTGGCCTTGGCGGCGCTTACCTGTCGCTCGGATATACGCACATGTTTACCGAAAACATGACGAACGGGCGCGGATTTATGGGCGTTGCGGCCATGTTCTTCGGCAATATGAACCCTGTGCTCGGCTGGGTAGGCTGCCTGCTGTTCGGTTTGCTCGACTCGGTCGGCTCACAGCTTCAGGCCTACGGCATCCCCTCGCAGCTGATACTTATGCAGCCGTATATCATAACCGTACTTATTTTGTCGGCAGTACTCATAGTGCGTAAACGCAAAAAGACAAAGCTGCAAAGTACAAACGCGGGAGAAGCGTAACATTTTTACACTTAAGAGAGATGGAAGACAGGCGATAATATGGAAAAAATTATTTTAGACTGCGACCCGGGGCATGACGATGCCGTTGCGATTATGGCGGCTGTTGGCTCGCCGGAAATAGACCTCTTGGCGGTTACGGCCGTCGCGGGCAACCAAACGGTGGAAAAAACGTCGCTTAACGCGAGAAAGGTCCTAAGCACAATAGGCGCGAAGGGCATACCGGTGATGAAAGGCATGAGCCTGCCTTTGGTAAGACCTTCGATAATATGTCCTGAGATACACGGGGAAACGGGCCTTGACGGGCCGAAGTTTGCGGAACCTTACGTGGGGCTTGACGGACGCCGCGCGGTACAAGGGATTATAGACATACTGCTCGCGTCGGACGGCGGTATAACCGTCGTAGCTACGGGACCCCTTACTAACGTAGCCATGGCAATGCGGTTAGAGCCTGAAATTATACCGAAAATAAAGAAAATAGTCATAATGGGCGGCACATACCAGCTTGGGAATATAACACCGGCAGCAGAGTTCAACATCTTTGCCGATGCTGAAGCCGCCGACATAGTTTTTAAGTCGGGCAGGCCTTTATATATGATGACGCTTGATGTTACGCGCAAAGCGCTGGTTACAAAGCAGGTCCTTGATAAGATGCGCTCGCTTAACAACTGCGCTTCGGAACTTTTTGTAGAGCTGATGGAGTTTTTTGCAAAAACGCAGAAAGAAGTTTTCGGCTGGGATGCCCCGCCGCTCCACGACCCCGTTACCATAGCCTATCTTATTGACCCGGGCTGCGTAGTAACTAAACCGATGCATGTCGATATAGAACTTAAAAGCGAGTATTGCTACGGGCGTACCGTGTGCGATTACTGCGGGATATTGAAAAAACCGTCCAATGCCGAGGTAGGCGTGGACTTGGATGAAGAAAAATTTTGGAATACGTTATATAATTCGTTAAAATCTTTTTCTTATTAATGGAGGAAATAATGGAAATTAAGACGTTAGAATGGAAAAATGATACGCTTGTTTTAATCGATTGCCGCAAACTGCCTGTTAAAGAGGAATATGTGACATGTGCCGATTACCGTGAACTTATAGCGGCTATAAAGTGCCTTGCGGTAAGGGGCGCGCCTGCCATAGGCGTTTCAGCGGGATACGGCGCGGTGCTTATAATCGACGAGGCCATAAAAACCAAGGCGGATTTTTATCCGTTTGTTTACGGCGCGCTTGACGAACTTGAAAAGGCAAGGCCGACAGCCGTTAACCTCAGGTGGGCGGTACAGCGTATGCGGAACAAAATAAAGAGCTTATCTTCGTTAAAACCTGAAGAAATACGTGAAAACGTGCTGCGTGAAGCAAACACCATGTATGATGAGGACTTGGAGTGCAACAAGGCAATAGGCAGGTACGGCAATAAAGTCGTACCGTACGGGGCCAGCATCCTTACGCACTGCAACGCCGGGGCTTTGGCTACGGCGGGTTACGGTACGGCACTCGGCGTGATAAGGTGCGCGCATGAAAGCGGCAAGCACATACACGTGTATGCCGACGAAACACGCCCGCTCCTGCAGGGCGCGCGCCTTACCGCATGGGAACTTGTACACGACAACATACCGGCAACGCTTATCACCGACAACATGGCAGGCTACGCCATGCAGCTCGGAAAAATAGATATGCTTGTTTTCGGCGCTGACAGGATAACCCTTAACGGCGACGTAGCTAATAAGATAGGTACGTACTCTATCTCGGTGCTTGCACAGAAGCATGGCATACCGGTGTATACCGCCGCGCCGCTGTCAACCATTGATATAAACCTGAAAGACGGCAAGGATATCCCGATAGAACTGCGTGACAAAGACGAGGTCCGCAGCGTATTTGGCGTACAGACGGCCCCGAAAGACGTTGACGCGTTTAACCCGGCTTTCGACGTTACTCCGCATCAGTATGTAACGGGAATTATAACGGAAGTCGGCGTACTTCGCCCGCCGTACAGCATATCCATAAAAGAAGCCTTTGAAAAACTTAAAAAATAAAAGGATGTACAATAAAATTCCCGCGTGCCGTAAAGTGATTTACCGGTATGCGGGAATTTATTTTAACCTGCGCCTTTTTTTGCGGTATGCGCGAAGGCGTTTTGCCGGAATGGAGCAAAGGGTGTTTTCGGTAAAAAACGCTTTAAACGGCATTTACCGGAAAAACTTCAGCACCTGGGCGCGGCTTGAAATATTAAGCTTTTTAAATATGTGCCATATATGCTTTTTAGTCGTGTTTTCGGAAATAAAAAGCTTTTCGCTTATTTCCCTGTTGGAAAGGCCGCCTTTTATAAGGCACAGGATTTCATATTCCCTCATCGTAAGCCCATAGCGTGAAACAAGCCCGGGGTATTTTGTGCCGACTGCCTGCCTGTCTATGCCGTTTGGAAATTCATTCGAAAAACGCCTGCACATGTGCTGGTTTAGTATATTAAGCATGTAAAGCTCAGCATCCGTGAAATCCCCCGCGCTTTTCGCACGCATAAGGGTTACGGAACCGTAAACTATACCGTTGTAAGCTATATTGCACCCGCCCTCGTAAAAAATACCCATTGGCATGAGCCATTTGCAGAAAAACACGGAGTTCTCCCTAAGTGCCGGCGGCAGTATGTCGGTGTCCCTGTAAGAAAGGGCAACGTTCTGCGTAAGGACCCATGCGGTGTAGTCTACCTCTTCAAAGGTTGCGTAGTACTCCTTTAAGCTTTCTTCGGGTATGTCCGCCGCCACGGGATCAAAGAAACTGCGTTTTCCCGACTTTTCGCTGCACAGGTCGAAAAAAGCCTTTTGAAAAGGTATGAGGAGGCGTATCTTTTCAAGGAACGCCTTGCGCATTTCGGTTAAGCCGTTTATGTTGTAAATATCGGTTACCATGTCGTTTATTTTAAGCCACTGGGTATTTTTTAACTCTGCCAAGGCAACAGCCTCCCTTACCGTATAATATAATTATTATACCACCGCATACCACCTGATAGCAATTAAGTGTTATTTTAAAATGTCATATCGTTGTGTAATTGGCACGGGACGGTTTTTTATGTATAATAACAGCATAATTTATATTTGATAAATAATTCGTTAGGCAATGGAGCCGGACATCAAAGTCCGGCTCCATTT
>ENA-UOOE01002660-UOOE01002660.1-fermentation-metagenome-genome-assembly--contig:-NODE-2660-length-12423-cov-24.307487_pt1 | contig 12423 bp, 9 predicted proteins | sample MGYA00245776_ERZ724021 | MGnify/ENA primary metagenome ERZ724021 (study PRJEB28704, sample SAMN03018321) | fermentation metagenome | biome: anthropogenic terrestrial biome; feature: soil; material...
AGTGGCTCAGTTTCTAATGAGCAGAGTGGTTCACTTTTTAGTTGACATTCGCATTAAAACGGTCGCCAGTGAAACAGGCAGATTGTCCGGCTCATGGAAGCCCAACGAATCCGTTAGGTTGCCTTGCGCGTCCGCATCCACTAAAAGCACCTTTTTTCCCTGCATCGCAAGGCCGATACCCAGGTTGACCGTTGTGGTCGTTTTGCCCGTGCCGCCTTTCTGGTTGGCAAGGGCAATTACTTTTGACACTTGAAATTCCTCCTTTCACGCAAAAAGGCCGCCTGCTTTATCGGGATAATAAAGCAAACGGCTTTTTTATTTGTTATATGTTATATAATGAAAAGAGAACACCATATCCATATATTGACGTTCTCTTAATCATTGCATAATCTTAAAATGCAGCAATCCCAATGCAATATACATACTCTCTAATTTAATTAGTTGAGCTATTTGAACAGGTGGGCTGTTATGAAACAACGGAATCCTTATGTTGACAATAGAATTCTGCATCGAATCAAGTATGATCGCGATAGTTATTCTGAATGCATTTATTGCGGAGAAAAAGCAGATTCCAGAGAGCACGTGCCATCAAAGGTATTTATACGCAAACCTTACCCTGAAAACCTAAGCATTGTTCCTTCATGCAGCAAATGCAACAGTGGATATTCCCTCGACGAGATTTTTGTTTATTTATGTATCGAAAAGCTAAAAAAATGCTATTATCAAGATTATGAATTTTGCAATGAAACTATTTCGCGAATAAAAAAATATCAAAACATCGCAGCCGAAGTGGACAGCTTGATAAAAAATCTCCAGAATCAAAGATTATCAGTTAATCCCTATGCTCTTACAGATTATAGAATAAGCAACGTACTTGAAAAGCTGGCACTAGGCCATGCGGTATATGAACTAAGTATTGGCTACAAATCCTATAGTTGGTCGGGGAAATGCAATTCCATTTTTTATAAATTTCTCCCCAATTTATGTGCCGATGAAATTGAAGAGATTGACTCCTGTTTTAATCTGAATGATGAATTGCTGCCGGAAATAGGGTCTAGAATTTACGATAAAATTTATATAATTAAGGCAAAAACTGATGAAGGCATGGAATTTTCTCTATGCCTGCTTGATTGGATTGATGTTCAAGATAAAGCCTATAGATATACATGCTATGTTTTTGGCAGCACTATAATAGTTAAAATAGTAATTTTCGAATTTTTGTATGCTGTAATAACCTTTGAAGAAAATCCCTAATAAAATCTTGATTTATTTAAAGTATGAGGTTTCGATATATCTCTTCTACTTCTTTTTCCCATGCCATGCCCTCAATCTCGTGCAGCTTTAATATCATATTATGATACTCTGTCAATTGCCTATCAAAATTTTCAGGATCTATGCCCTGCAAATGCATAAATTTCAAAGTGCAAATCAACAAAAGAATAAGAGCATTTGCCAACGTGCTTGCACCTAATGAAATTGCTTTTCCATATTTGCCTTCATTCATATCATTAGAAATATCTTTCTTTTGCTCCAAAATATCAGCATCTAAATGCGCTATTTGACTGCTTAGTTTATAGTCATATACCAGGCTTATATATAAATTGGGGTCAAGCTCATCCTCAAGCAATTTTAGAAGGCCATTATTTTGCCATCTGCTGTAAATTCTATTTAATTCCTTATCAGAATGCCTGCCCTTAAATCTTTTTATTTCTTCTTCAGATACTAAAGCATCATGCAACGCTTGATGCTTTAATGGCTCAACTCCAGCTTTATCAACCAGATTTCTGGCCGCATTATGAAGCTTAAGCCTGTTTATAGAAGGAATAATATTTAAATATTCATCCAACTTAGACAGTATTTCTTCATTTGTTCCTTTGAAAATGTAAAGAAATTTTAATGCTCCTTCTGCAGCCATTCTGCCAAGAAATTTTGCATCCCATATGCGTCCAAATGAAATTAAAATTATCAAGCTCTCTGCAGTTTCTATCAAGCTTGCATATAGCTGGGCCAGCGAATACTGTATTTTGTCTGGCAACGGGGAAGCTTTTGAATATAATGGTGCAATTGCAAATACTAGTTCTTTTAGTCTATCACCAGCATCTATTGCAAACTTATTCATTATTGATTCATATGTCTTAAGCTTATCCAAAAAACTCTCCTACTTTTAATATTTCAGTAAAGCGCTACTTATTAACTTATTAAAAGCTGACTTATTTTAAATACTGTCCTTGCAAATTCCAACTCTATAAAAGATTCAGCTTTTCGCAATCAGAGCTATCTGCGGCCTAATTTTGGTTCATGCTCCTTTATCGAATCAACCAGACGATCCATGCGATCAGAAGCATTCTTTTTCAACTCGCATTCCCAAACTATTTCTACATGCCATCCCATAGATAAAAGCTCTCGAACTGCTTGCTTGTCTCTATCCACGTTTCGCTGGATTTTAGGAATCCAATATTCGGGATTAGTCTTGGGATCACGATAATATTTGCATCCTTGATGAGCATGCCAAAAGCATCCATGGACAAAAACAACGCATTTATATTTAGGAAGGACAACATCCGGCTTTCCGGGAAGGTTGGGGTCATGCAGACGAAATCTAAAACCCAGCCGGTGCAAATATTTGCGTACAATTATTTCCCCCTTGGTATTTTTAGAGCGAATATGGGACATGATTTCGCTCCGCTTCTCTGGCTCAAACATATCCGGCAATGCCATCGCCTCTATCTTCAAATTGCAATCCTTTTTTTTCTACGCCTTCGACTCCGAGATCATAAGATAAAGAACTCTCGGAATACATCCCCAACTGCTCCAGCAAACACTCTGCAATAGCCTGCCCCAATAATGGCGGCACCGCATTGCCTACCTGCTGATATTGTGAATTTTTTGTTCCATAGAAAACAAAGCTGTTTGGAAAAGATTGCAGCCTTGCGGCTTCCCTAATACTCAGCGCCCTATTCAATTTCGGATGAATCCACATGGACTTGCGAACATTCATCACAGTTCCAGAAGGCTCATCATACTGCAGCCGCAGATAGATTGTGTTTTGCGTCCGCTCTGGAAGAGAGTATGTTGTCTTTAATGACACATCAAGATCATGAAAATTTTCTCCTTGGCCAAGGGCTTTAAACCTTTCCTTGGCAGTATCCCCTGTATCGGTAATCACATGATTGCTTATTGAATCTCTGTCGCAAAGCAGAGCGGCAAGTTTTGCCCCTCCTTTGAAAATAGAATATATTTCTGGAGCATCTGTTTGAATTGATGCTTCCAGCTTCTCCAAATCCTCAATAGCATCCCTAACAGTATTGTAATCTTTCTTTTCAAGAAGGGGAGACGGCAGCTTGATTTTTTTCCCCTCAATTGTCTTTTCTTTTATGCCTATCATGATGAAGCGTTCTCTTGTTTGAGGCACACCAAAATCAGCCGCATTCAAAAATTCTTTGCCTCTGGCATATCCCAGTGCTTTGAATTTATACTCCAAGTAATTCTTGACACTGAAGGTATCAGCAATTGCCGCTATGCGGCTGTCAGACACATGGATTTCAAAATCGATATGATTCTCCCGCAATTCATTCAGTCGCTCTATTGCCTTTTCAACTTCTACCAGCGTTTTCAGCCTTTCAAAATATACGGAATAATCCTGCTCTCCGCGTGCAAATTTTGATAGAATTTCTTTGCTGGCGCGAAAAAAGCGTTCCCAATCTTCATTCCAAAAGGCTTCATGCAACTGGTCCCAATCTGCCAGCAGCTTCTTGATTTTTTTTTCTTGTTCCTTGACATATCTTGCAGCCCGCTCGTTGGTGCGTGAAAATTTAAACAGTGCGAGAAGCAGACTGTACCTTTCCTTTTTTATTCTGTACAAACCCAAGTCGGCTATATGTGGAAGCACATCAGCAATTAATGCTGCAGGTTTTTCTCCCTCGCATATAGCAATTCTTTCTTTTTTTGTTGGGATGCCTAATTCGCGCACCTCTTCAATATTGCTGCTGTCAACAAAGAAAAAATGCTTGCTGGATTCCAGTGTCTTTACATTTTCGAGTACAAAAGCGATGGGGTTCAGTTCCTCAATGGCTCGGACATAATGCTGCACCAACTGGTTATTGCCGCTGATAAGGCTGGTTTTCTGCCTGTTGGCATTTGAAAATCCTTGGCATGGGGGACCGCCTATGACAATATCTATTTTGCCGTATTTCGCTTCTATTTCTTCTTTAAACGAGATTTCTGATGCGTCTTCTTGCAGCACTTCAACTCCCTTATGGTTTTCAGCATACGTCTTGGCTGCATACTTGTCGCATTCTACAGCAGCTACAATATTAAAGCGGCCAGTTCTCATAAATCCAAGGCTAAGCCCGCCCGCGCCTGCAAACAAATCGACTGTTTTAAGCTTCTTCATCTTCATCATCCTCCTTTTCAGCCGGAGCAACTTCAATTCCTTGACGCCTGAGCAGGAGGTTCCAGCACTCTTCGCGCTTGCACCATTGAGTTACATTGGTTCCTTCAACTGATGGATGAGTTATATGATCCCATACCTTTTGAGCCAGCTTTTCCAGCATAGACTCAAGCTGTTCATCTATGTCCTGCTTGGTCCATATTTTGTCCAGATCAATCTTGCTTCCAAAGAGGCGATAAGCTAGAGCAATGGAATATGCCACAACATTTGCCTTGTAGTCTCCCAATTGCAGATTCTTTACAATCCTGTCGCATTTATTGAAAAGGATGACATTTGCGATCATATGCTTGTAATATCGCTCATCCGGGAATGGCACTTTGCCAGCCTCGACCAATTCCATGAATTTTACAAAATTGGTTTCAGAGCCTTTGCTGACAATATGCGGCTGCTGCATAGCGCACATCATGCACTTGGCTGCAAGTGTTTTTGTAACAACGCGGTTCTTGGGGTTCTCTTGCCTGAAATTCCTTTTGCGAGCTGCAGTGCTTTGCCTGTTGAACTCAACGAGATATTGCCCGCGGGCGCGCTCATAGAACCAGCGCATGCGCTGCCGGGACGGAACCCATATTCTTCGCGAAATTTTTTCCATTTCAACATGCCAGGGAGTATTGGCGCTGAAATCCGACATTGTAATTTTGTTTTGGCTGTTCGCATACTTGGATATATAAGCAATAATCCGATCCTGGTTTTTTCCTGATTTGAGAATTGTCAGCTTTATAGGAACAAACACTTGGCTTAAATCCAGCTTCGCCTTATATGCGTTCGCAAGAGATGCGGTGGTTTGCCCTCCATTGACAATTTGCCAGCCGTGGAGGCTATGCACTGAAACAATGCCATTGCCCAAATCATCAGATTCTATCCATTCCGCTACCGTTGAAATGCCATTGTTGTATGCCATGAACATCTCCGGCTCATCACGCACTGTATCCCGAATGCCTTTATTGACAGCATTTTTGGCCTGCAGAAAAGAGCGCACATTCCGTTCAATCAATCGCTGTCCAAGCTCATCGTAGAGCCTCGCCAATACAGTTCCAGGAAGCATGCCGACATAACAGTCGTATTTCTGATGATCTGCCTGCATTTTCATCATGGTTAGGCTGCAATCGTACTGATCCCTCAGGCCAATATTGTTGTCTCCTGCACTCTCGGCTTGTCCGACAAGCCTGAAAATCCTGTCAATATCCCATACATCATATGAGAATACAGTATCTTCTTCCTCTGCGTCTGCCGGGGGCTCTATGCCAATAATGGCGTTCGAGACTAAAATGATGCGGACAATAGAGATAAAGGACTGCCTCTCATAAATCATCTGCGCCAAAGTATAGGCAGTATCCGTTTCCTCCATTTCCTTGTACATGCCTGTTTTAGCATTTCTATAAAAACGGCGCGCCATTTTGAACATGCGGTTTGCATCGTTTCTGCTCATCTTTGTGAGCTTATTGCTGCGTTCCCATTTAACCGCAATCAAACTGAGCGTCGCATTTCTCTCATCAAATGCATGCGCGCTTACCATCATCGCCTGCCTGCTGGAGCTGGTTTTCTGATAGGGACTCAGCTGGATATCGCTTATCACCTGCTCTTCTTCCAGATAGCCGCACAAAATTCCCTCCATGGCTTCCTCTGCTGTGCGGTAGCGGCCAGCCTCATGCTCAGCTCTGGCATCTTCGCAAATCATTGCATGAAAGTCCTCCAATATCATGCAGTTGCCTCCTTTGCGTGCAGTTTTGCAGTCTGCCAGAATTGTTGATCGCTGATTTTGTAGTTGGCGCAGGCGCTTATCTCCAGGGAATAAGATATATCTCCCAGTCCATTCGGCAAGTCCTCGCTCAAAATGCGGGGAAACCCTTCCTTTACAGTGAAGAAAGCATGCTCCTTGACAATATATCTTGCAGCATAGCTGTCTATGTAAGGACTCCCCAATCCGCACCCGAATATTTTGTCCCTAAATAAGCTGGATGCAGTTTCGTCGCTTCCGACACAGTTTTCAATGCCTTTCACAATATCCCCCAGAGTTTCTCCGGAAGAATCATTAGGCTGGACCGCTATGAAGCACAAGGCAAGAGTGCCTCCGGCAAGCCGGTCATTAAGCTGCATTTCATTGCTGATATAGGCTTTGTACGGCATTTTGCCCGCCGTAGTTTTGACTTCAATGCTCATATTGTTCAGAGAATAGTCAAACACCTCATGGTACGGCCCTTTCCAGCAGGCAATAGCCTGCAGGCCCACACCATTCAAAAGCATGCCGCGCAGCAGCCATAACTCGCCGAACAAGCCCAGTTGCTCTTCTCTTGTCAACTTGATGCTGTCGCGCAGAGAGAAAAAACGTCTCCAGCGCTCCAGCGCTGAAGAAAGCTTTTCGCGCAGATTTGCTCTATTAGCACCTTCCAGGCAGGAGCACAAATCGTCGCAAACCGCCAAATACACCTCGTCGGCGCTTCCCTCGCGCTGCTCAATGCGCACAAAGCATCCGTCCATTCCTGAATTGTCAAAGCCGGAAAACTCAATAGAAATTCCTTTCCAGGCTGGATATTTGTGCCCTTTTGAGGCATCTTCGGGATTGCACTGAAAATATAGAATATGTCTCCCATCTATTTTCCTGACAGCGAAAACAGCCAAAATTTCCTGGCTCAGCTTCATTTGGCGCGATAAAAGGGGATCTTTCCCCGTCCAATTCTTTGAGCGGTATTCCTGATCCAGCGCAGAAAAAATTTCATGAGCCTGCATCACATTTTTACTCATTCCAGCGCGTCCTCCTCTTCCAAAGCGCGGAAGACATTGTTGCCCATATATGAAACAGGAGTCGATTCATGGCTTGGCGGAAACACCAAGCCAATGCCAATGGGCACAATATCTTCCGGCAGGCTGGAGAATACGCTGTCTGCTTTTTCAATGGGGTATATCAGCATAAGCCCATGGTGGGGCTGACTGCCTCTCAATTCGCGCCGAATATATGCAGCAGCTTCCCAATCAGCCCCAAGGCTGTCTTTTATTATCTTGGAGCGCTTTCCTTTTGCGCTGGATGCCTTGGTTCTCAGCTCAGCAACCCTATCGATCTGGGCATCATCAAAATCAATATATTCGTGATCCTGCGAAAGCAGGCGGCCAAACGCTTTGGCACCCCTTTTCTCGCCTTTGGCTCTTTTAACCCCTCGTTCTATCGGGAGACCTCCAATTTCAAACGCCTTTCCTGTCTGCTGCCCGCTGTCCCCAGCATTAATCAAGCAAACCGTCCAGTCAGTCAAACCGCCTTTAGCCATCTGTTTGCTGATATACTCCCTCAGGCGGGAGCTGTTTGCCCGCGGAGCGTTGCGGGCAGTTTTATATTCGGATAAAAAGCTGCAAATGCTGAAGCCGTCAACATGCTCCCAGAAATAGTGCTTGGGCATGCTCGCGGCTTGAGCATATTTGCGCGGGCGCTTTTTGAGAAGATAATCCTCGTCGGGCGCGCCAAGCTGCCTGATGAAGTGGTCCACTGCGCTCTGATTGTCGCGGAAAAAATCCTCGTCATCAAGCTCGAACTTGGTAGTCTCGCTCACAATATTGCTGTAATCATCCTGCATTTCATAGGCGGCCTGCATTTTGTTTTTGGCGGCAATGTACAGCTCGGAATGCGTTCGAACTTTCAGTCCGTACTCTTTGGGCAAAGCCCCCCGCTGGTCCATGTCGAACAGCTCGCTGCGCAACTCTTCTGTTGCCACAGCAATATGCCCGAACCACTCAGCCAGAGTCGGCGTTGTATAAAGCCTGCAGACATCAAGATATCCAGGCCTGTATCCAAACCATCTTCCCATTTGCATCAAAGTATCATAAAAAGACGATGCTCGAAGGAAATAGCTTGTGGATAGCCCCTCCAGCGTCAGTCCCCGGGAGAGCTTGTCTCCTCCAACAGCTATTACGATTCTCCCTTCAGGATAATCTTTATATTTCAGTTCGTCATCGCTGATGCCATTAACCGCAAGCACTTCGAGCTTTTGCAGGACATGACCTATGCCTTCAAACACGGCTGGCCACTCAGGCATTTCGCATTCACCAGCCAAATCAAAAAAGCTTTGGCGCATATGCAATGAAGTTTCAGCAAAATCCTCCTCCCACAGCAATTCGAGCCTGGCTGCAAAAGAAGAAGATTCTTTTGGGTCCTCATATCTCAAGCGGTTTTTTATATCATTTATTTTTCCAGCTACCAGATCCTTGATTTCAAAATGAATATCTGTATAGCGCGCAGCATGAATCAGCATAGACATGTGGTCATTCTTTTGACCGCGGAAAAAACGTATTGATGATGCGATAAGAAAAGCTCCAATCGCTTCAACAAGCGTGTCAGGCAATTTTTCCGGCACGTGGCCCTTTTTGGCTTTTGCAGGCACAAACAGCGGATCGTACTGAACCTCTCTAATCAAGCGCATCCTCTCTCCATCATCGCGGTTAAGCCCGAAGAATTCTGCCGGTCCGATATAGTTGGAAGGCTTGGGCAGACAGAGAATGAAATCTTTCGGGAACAGCTCGCTGCCATATTCCTCTGTTCCTGCTTCATCATGAATAAAAATATTTGCGTATGGAGTAGCTGTATATCCCACATACGCTTTGTTGGAAAACAAGGTGTAAATCCTTCTGATTTCCGCATTTACCCGCGATGGCTCGTAATCAGGCAGAATATTGCCATTCTCATCGCTTATTGCTTTTGTATTCACGGATGCCTGGTCGGCCTCGTCATCTATCATCAGCATCGGGATATTTGCGATTATTGCTTTTCCTTGCTTCAGCAAATGGGCTTTGGTCAAATTCCCGGTTCTAAAAAATTGATATAGATTCTTGAGAACAGTGGCATTCTTTTTAACAATAAAAACGGATGGCCTTCCTTCCAAATCCTCTATTTTATTCGCACGCGCCTTATTGAAATCGCCTTTTGGATCTCGGGTTGTATAAGTGCGGAGTTTCAGTTCAGATGGATAGCTCAGCTCGCCAACGCCAATCAGTTTGCCTACCATGCCATTTTTCAGAAGAACGTCAATGCTCGTTTCAAAACCAAGAACTTCCTCATCCAATCTTGTCTGCGTCTGAATGCGCAGGCTGTCATGCATGCCTGCCAGAACAATTATCAACTGGAATCCAGCATCCAATGCTTTATTGATTAAGCCCGTATAATGAGCAGTTTTTCCGGATTGAACATATCCAAGCACAAGACCGCGCCTGTCGCAAAGCAGCGTATTTCTTTTCGGGTCATCTACCGCATCAAGAATTTTATCAGTGGTCTTGTCAATGCTGTCAATAATTGCAGGGCTCCAATTTTTAACTTTCCCGAGGTATCTTGCCCAGCGGCTCCAATGGCCGAGCATATTATCATTTTTTTGCTCTGACCACCATTTGTCTTTCGTCTTTTGATCTTCTCCTTGGAGCATCAAATAGTCCGAAACTTCCTGCGTAATGGATAATTTGAGATGCTCTTTAAGCCATTCCATGTCAATTTCTGATCCGCCCGGCAAACTATTTTCAACAAATTCAACAGTTTTGGCAACCGCCTCTTCAAAAGCGTTCTCTTTTTCCTTCATAGACCAGCAATACTCAACCGCTATCCTGGCTATTGCATCTCTTTCCATAAAGTTTCCCCCTTATCAAAGCTGCAGCTTGTTTTCAATAGCTTCAGCCATTCCCTCGTAGATGCTGATTTGCAGCACCTTTCTCAGAGCCTCGCATTTGCTGTAGCCTGCATTGATCAAGTCGCTGCAAAAGCTTGCAGCACTGTCTATCAACTCATTTTCTTGGTTCGCCTCGCCAGAAACAGGTCCTGTCAGAGATGCGTTCATGGGTGCAAAGCCTTCAACAAGGCTTAAAAATGTATTGAGCTTCTTTTCTGCATCAGCGTTTAATTGGGCTTTCGCATCCTTCAGCAGGGCATGGCTGCGATTTATTCGGAAAAATGTTCTTCCTCGAATTGATGCCTGCTCCCATATTGCATCATTGTCTTCCGCCTTGCTCTGCTGATTGATAGCAGCTCCTCTATAGTAATAGACCTTGCGCGAGGCCTCTTGAGCTGTTCTTGCAATCCTCCTTATTCCTTCCCGCAAGGTGGAGGGAGGAGCCGCCGATGATTTTTTCACGTCAATTTTCCATTCAAAATCCATATCGCCAGTCAAATCCAATTGGATTCTGGCAAGCTGGCCCGGCTCATTCTTCCGCAGCATTTTAAACCATGTGCCAGGGACAATCAAGCGTTTGTTCCTATAAACATAAAAGCCCTGCTGCTCAAGCCATCCACCGGGACCTCCGGCTTCATCGTATTCTTTAACCGACAATTTTGAATGATGCGGCAAAATAAATGCATGCGCACGAATACTTTCTCCATTGCATTCTAAAAATTCTTCTCTGAACTCCTGGGTTGCAAGCCAGTTCCGCATGAATGGATCCCATGGCTCAATTTTTTTCCCATTTATAAAAATGGCTATTGCTTGAACTCCTGACAAAAACCTGTGGAAGACCATGGACAAATGCTTTTCCATATCGGCAATCCGCTGCCAAAAACGCCCAATTGCTTGATCACTGTAGTTTTCCGTAATGAGCCTGTCCAATTTTTCCAAAACTACAATCGTTCCCTGCTCGCAATTGCCAAACCTGCTTAAGGCGTCCTTCCAATCAGGTGTTGAACTCCCATCAAACAATTCCCATCTGTTTGTTTCAGCAATCTTGTCGATGTCCCATACTCTCATGCACATTGCATTTGATCCCAAGAGCTTGCTTCCAACAGTCAGACGCTTGCATAATGAAAAAGCGGCCGTTTTCATTCCTATGCCAAAACGGCCCAAATCATCATGGCTTCTTGGATCAACCGGATTTTTTGAGCCAATTTTCATTGCCTGGTGCAATTGAGCTTCGTTCATTCCATATCCGTTGTCGCGCACGCTTATGTAATTCAATTCTTTATTCCATTTGACATCAATATTTATTTCTGTTGCTTTAGCCGTGATGCTGTTGTCAATAATGTCAGCAAGCGCCGTCTCCAGCGTATAGCCTACTGAGCGCAGCGACAATACAAGTGGTGCAGCATCAGGAATTGCAAGTTTCGGATTCATATTATCCCTCGCGGCTTTTTATTTCAAAGACTGTAGTTAATTTCCATACGCTTTTGCGTTGCAAGACTGAAAACTTAGCAAATGGCGCCAACCAACAATGAAAACTTTTTTGGTAAAATTTATTTATACTCATAAATACTATACCATCCCATTTATTGCATTTCCACAACTATTTATGTTATATTATTGTTTTAACTGCCATTGAGTTGCTTGAAATATTCTTTAAACCACGCACTCCACATGGCTTGATTTATATAAAAAAGAGAACATAAGCGCTAAACCTATGTCCTCTTGTCCATTCATTTTTATTCACTACTAAACCTGTACTTTAATCTCCTGTCGGTATTGGGCGTAATGGTCGCTTAACACATACTCGATAACCCATACTTTAGGTATCCTGTAAGCACTGCGGATAAAAAAGTACTTTATATGTTTTCCATGCAAAATCTTTCGTGCCGTGGTCTCTCCAATGCCGCCCAACATAGCTCTGAATTCATCCAGAGTAACGACATCGGGATACGGCTCAAAAAGCTGCTCGTAATATTCTTGATTTTTCACAGTCATCAGCTCCTGAAAATATTTGTCAATGGTAGGATGACTGTTACAATATTGATTTTTGATTACCACACGTTCGATGTTCTGACGGCAAACGGTCCGGATATCCCTCCAGCATATCCCTCCAATATCCCTCCAACGTCCAAAATTGATGTCAAAATCGCTCTTTTGAGAGAGCCTTGGAGTGACGTGGGTTTTCGGGTTTTAAGTGCCGCAAACCCGCATTATACAAGATTTTTGGGGGTCTGAGGATTCCGGTAGAGTACGTTGCATTCCCGATGCTTCCGGTAATATCGAGGGACTCAAAATCGTGTGCCGCGAGGCGTGTGGGTTCGAGTCCCACCTCTGGCACCA
>ENA-UOOE01002664-UOOE01002664.1-fermentation-metagenome-genome-assembly--contig:-NODE-2664-length-12407-cov-5.117066_pt1 | contig 12407 bp, 10 predicted proteins | sample MGYA00245776_ERZ724021 | MGnify/ENA primary metagenome ERZ724021 (study PRJEB28704, sample SAMN03018321) | fermentation metagenome | biome: anthropogenic terrestrial biome; feature: soil; material...
TGTTCTCTCAGGCGTCGGAAGCTTTGCTTCCGTTTACGCCGTGAGGTTATTATAGCATATTTTTCTCACAAATCTGTAACGTGGTCACGAAAAACGTATTCTCTTATTTTTTAAAAATTTTTTATGCAGATTTCAAAATTTTACTGTTCCAATTAAGAAGAAAATGGTATAATAAACCAAAAGGAAATTCCACAGTGCATCTGCCCGCACCTTTCCTGGAAAATGGACTGTTTCTGTGCAAAGGGAAAAAGGGACGTCGGTCCGGTGATTTTGGCAGGGCGCACAAAGAAAGGAGATTTTCATGGATGACCATGTGATTTTGCTCAATGACGGAAACAGCCTTCCCAAAATCGGGTTCGGCGTATATTTGATTCAGGAACAGCAGATGCTCGAGGCGGTGAGAGCCGCATACCGCACCGGATACCGGCTTTTCGACACTGCTTCTTTTTACGAAAACGAGGAGTTTTTGGGCCAGGCCATTCGGCAGCTCGGGATCCCGAGAGATGAAATTCAGATCGCAACGAAGGCGTGGACTACCGAGCTGGGATATGAGGAGGTAAAGGAAGCCCTGCGCCGAAGCCTTGCAAGGCTTCAGACCGACTATGTGGATGTCTACCTGATCCACTGGCCGCTGCGGGATGAAAAAAAGCTTTCCGAAACGTGGACCGCCATGGAGGAAATAAAGGACAAGGGCTTTGTGCGCTCCATCGGGGTCTGCAATTTCAAGCAGCACCATCTGAAAGTGATCCACAAGGGGCATCGGTATGTTCCGGCGATCAATCAGATCGAGCGCCACCCTCTGCTCACGCAGCAGGATCTTGTGGCCTACGACCGTTCGCACCGCATCGCGACCCAGGCGTGGTCCCCGCTGATGCGCGGAAGAAAGGTGATGGATCTGGAACTCATCCGCAGCCTTGCGGAAAAATACGGGAAGACCCCGGCGCAGATCGTTCTGAACTGGGATATCCGGGAGGGCGTGATTCCCATTCCGAAATCCGTGACGCCATCCCGCATTTCGGAAAACTTCCATGCGCTCGACTTTTCCCTGAGCGAAGAGGATGTCCGAAGCATCGACGCGCTCAATGTTGATCTGCGTTCGGGAGCCGACCCCGATGCCTATGCGTTTGAACCGAAGAGTTGATTTTTCATAAAATAATAGTTGCACGAATCTTTCCTGAAAGTGAGCAGGCCCGGAAAAGCGCTTCAAAACGCTTTTCCGGGCCTGCTTTTCGCACCATTTGAAAATTTATGACGGCCTTTGCCTTGTCGTGCGAAAGCCCGCGGCTGTACCGGGGACAATCGAGGGCTTCCCGCGTTTGCCTTACTCATCTGGAAGATCCGGATAAGGAGGGTCGCCGATGTCCGCCGGCGTCTCCGGCTCCATCTGTTGTGCGACCGTGCTGAAAACGGCGGTTGTGCTCCGGCCCTGAACGCAGAACAGGACGGAAGATACGCTTTCCGCTTATTCGGCCTTTTCCGCCGGACGGTCCGGTTTGGAAAAAACAGGGGACGAAACAGGAAAGAAGAGGAATTTCTCTTGACACGGGAATAAAATAGGAATAAGATTAGCTTACTAACTGTTAGGAAGCTAACAATAGGGGGATTTTTTGAATGGCTCATATTCACAATGCCGTTTACAGGGCGTTCCACGCACAGAGGAACAAGCTCCGCCCCGGCATGGAGCAAATCGGCCTTTCGCCCGGTCAGCCGAAGATTCTGCGGTACCTGTTTCAGAGGGAGAACTGCATGCAGAAGGATATCGCGGAGGCGCTGGATATCCGCCCGGCCACCGTTTCAAGCCTTTTGGACAATATGGGCCGCGCCGGGCTGATTCAGCGTTCGGATGCGGCGACGCGCAGGCGGGCCGAATCGATTTCCATCACCGAAAAAGGCCGGCAGAGCTTTGAAAAATGGCAGCGGCTGTGCGACGAGGTGGAAGAGGAATCCCTGGCCGGTTTTACCGGGGAGGAGCAGGAGCAGTTTTTCGGCTACCTGTGCCGCATGTACCAGAATCTGACGGGAAAGATTCTGGAATAAAAGCCGTTTTCGGGAGGGAACTGTGTGTTAAAGCGTTTTCTGACCTATTTTGAGCAATATCGAAAGGACCTGATCCTCAGTGTCGTCTGCGTCGCGCTGGAATCTACGTTCGAGCTGTCCATTCCGCTGGTGATGGCCGACATCATCGATGTCGGCGTGGCGAACCGGGACAGGGGATATATTTTGCAGCGGGGAGTTCTCATGCTGGTGTGCGCCCTGATTTCCCTGGCGCTGGGCGCGCTTTACGCCAGGTTCGCCGCGCGCGCGGGGCAGGGCTTCGGCGCTCAGCTGAGAAAGGCGGAATACCGGAAGGTGCAGAGCTTTTCCTTTTCCAATCTGGACCATTTCAGCATCCCGTCGCTGATCACGCGGCTGACCGGGGACGTCACCGTGTTGCAGAACACCGTATCCAACGGGATACGCCCCATGGTGCGCGGCCCCGTCATGATCGTGATGGCGACGATCATGGCGATGATGCTGAACATGGAGCTTGCCGCCGTCTTTTTCGTGGCGCTTCCCCTGCTCGGATTGTGCCTGTTCCTGATCATCCGGAAGATGCGGCCGATGTATGGAAAAATGCAGAAGGCCCTCGACCTGGTGAACTCCATCGTGCAGGAAAACCTGACGGCGATCCGCACCGTGAAGTCCTATGTGAAAGGGGACAGCGAATCGAAAAAGTTCGGCGCGGTGAACGAGTCGTTCCGCGGGGCCTCGGAAGGGGCGTTCCGTTACGCCGCGCTGAACATGCCCTGTTTTCAGCTGATCATGTACGCGACGATCATCTGCATTCTGTGGTTCGGCGGGAACTTTATCCACCAGGGGACGATGCAGGTCGGCGTTTTGACGGGGTTTTTGAGCTATGTCCTGCAAATCCTCAACTCCCTGATGATGATCTCCAACGTGTTTCTGATGCTCAGCCGGTCCGTGACTTCCGGCGAGCGGATTCTGGAGGTGCTCGACGAGCCCGCCGATATTCTCGACGGCGAGGGCGGGCATACGGTGACGCGCGGCGAGATCGAGTTCGACCACGTTTCCTTCAAATACCAGAAAACGGGAAGGAGGAACGTGCTGTCCGATGTCTGCCTGCACATTCTTCCCGGGCAGACGGTGGGGGTCGTCGGCGGGACGGGCTCCGCGAAGTCGTCGCTGGTCCAGCTGATCCCCCGCCTGTACGACGTCACGTCGGGCAGCCTGAAGATAGACGGGGTCGACGTCAGAAACTACCCGCTCGACCATCTGCGCGACGCCGTCGGCGTGGTGCTCCAGAAAAATACCCTGTTTTCCGGGACGATCCGGGAAAACCTGAAATGGGGAAATGAGAACGCCGACCAGAAAGAGCTGGACTGGGCCTGTCATATCGCGTGCGTGGATGAATTCCTGCCGCGCATGCCGGGCGGCTACGAAATGGATCTCGGCCAGGGCGGCGTGAATGTTTCCGGCGGACAGAAGCAAAGGCTCTGCATCGCCCGCGCCCTGCTCAAGCGCCCGAAGATCCTGATTTTCGACGATTCCACCAGCGCGGTCGACACCGCCACCGAAGCGAAGATCTGCGACGGGCTGAAGGCCGAATTGAGGGATACGACGAAGATCATCGTCACCCAGCGCATCCAGGCCATCGAGAACGCCGATCTGATCGTCGTGATGGAGGACGGGAAAATCGACGCGGCCGGGACGCACGAGGAGCTGCTGGCCTCGAACCGGATCTACCGCAGCATGTACGAATTCCAGAAGAAGGGGGCCGTTGCGTAATGCCAAGGACGATGCGGCATGAAAAGCCGAAGGATATCCGGAAAACGGTCCGCTTCCTGTGGCGGTATCTCAGGGTGCACCGTTTTTCCCTGCTGGTTGTTACGGCGCTGGTCGCCGTCAGCGCGTTGGCCAACGTCTACGGAACCTACCTGCTGAAACCGGCGGTGAACCAATACATTCTTCCCGGCGATATTCCCGGTCTGATCCGGATGCTGGGGTTCATGGGGGCTGTTTATCTGGCGGGCGCCGCCGCAACTTATTTCTATTCCCAACTGATGGTGAAGATCGCACAGAAAATCGTTTCGGAAATCCGCGGGGATCTTTTCAACAAGATTCAGCAGCTTCCGATCCGCTTTTTCGATGCCAAGACGCACGGCGAGCTGATGAGCCGCTTCACGAACGATATCGATACGATCTCCGAAGCGCTGAACAACAGCTTTACCGTGGTGATCCAGTGCTCCATCATCATCGTGGGCAATTTCGTGATGCTGATCATCCTGAACGCGGCGCTTTCCGTGATCGTTTTTGCCTGCTTTTTCCTGATGTTCCTGTTCCTGCGGTACAGCGGGAAAAAAAGCCATGCCTATTTTGCGAACCAGCAGAAATATATGGGCAGCCTGAACGGGTTTTTCGAGGAAATGGTGAGCGGGCAGAAGATCGTGCAGGTCTTCCGCCACGAAGAGCGCGACTTTGAGGAATTCAGCCGGCGGAATGAGCAGGTGCAGCGAGCCGCCACGGGCGCGATGACCTACTCGGGCCTCCTGATTCCCGTGGTGGTGAGCATTTCCTATTTCAACTATGCCGTTTCCGCCTGTGTCGGCGCGTTTTTCGCGATCGCCGGGTGGATCGATCTGGGCACTCTCGCGTCCTATCTTGTCTGTGTGCGCCAGTCGGCGATGCCGGTCAACCATTTTTCCCAGCAGGTCAACTTCATTCTGGCCGCGCTTTCCGGGGCGGAGCGCATTTTTGAAATCATGCAGGAAGAGCCAGAAACGGATGAAGGAACTGTCACCATGGTCCGCGTGCGCGAGGATGAGGACGGGAATCTTCAGGAATGCGACGAGCGTACCGGGAAATGGGCGTGGCGCGTTCCTGGGGAAAGGGGCGCAAGGCCGGTTCCGCTGCGGGGCGGCGTCCGTTTCCAGGATGTGGTGTTCGGCTATGAGCCGGAAAATCCGGTTCTGAAAAGGATCAGCCTCTATGCGAAGCCCGGGCAGAAGATCGCGTTCGTCGGCTCCACCGGGGCCGGAAAAACGACGATCGCGAATCTGATCAACCGGTTCTACGACGTGGATTCCGGAAGCATCACTTATGACGGGATCGATGTGCGCCGAATCAAAAAGGATGACCTGCGCCATTCCATCGCCGTGGTCCTGCAGGACACTCACCTGTTTACGGGCACCATTGCGGAAAACATCCGTTACGGGAATCCGGGGGCGGATCTGGAACAGGTGATCCGGGCGGCGAAGCTCGCGAACGCGGATTCCTTCATCCAGCGGCTCCCGAACGGCTACGACACCGTGATTTCGGGCGACGGCGCCCGCCTCTCCCAGGGGCAGATGCAGCTTCTGGCCATCGCGCGCGCCGCGGTTCTGGACCCGCCTGTGCTGATTCTGGATGAGGCGACCAGCTCGGTGGATTCCCACACCGAAAAGCTGATCGAAGCGGGCATGGACCGCCTGATGGAAAACAGGACGGTTTTTGTGATCGCCCACCGGCTTTCCACGGTTCGGAACGCGAAGGAGATCATTGTGCTGGAAAACGGGCAGATTCTCGAGCGCGGCAGCCACGATGAGCTCGTCGCCCGAAAGGGCCGGTACTACCGGCTTTATACCGGGCAGTTCGAGCTGTCCTGATTTTCCGGCGGAAACAAAACGGGGCACAGAAATCGGTCCGAAAGGCCGGCTTCTGTGCCCTGTTTTGCGTTTTGTGGTAGAGTAAGTTTATTCGTTTTCTTTCTTTTCTTTTTCCTTTGGAAGGAGGGGAAGGCGCACGGTAAACGTGCTGCCCTTTCCGACCTCGCTTTCCACGCCCACTTCGCCGCCGTACAGCGCGGCAAGGTGCTTGACGATGGAAAGCCCGAGCCCCGTTCCGCCGATCGCGCGCGATCGGCTGGTGTCCACGCGGTAGAACCGTTCAAACAGGCGGTCGAAATGCTCGGGGGCGATTCCGATCCCGGTGTCCCGCACATGGACGACGACCGTCTGCCGGCGGCTCTGGGCCGTCACCGTGACGCTGCCCTGCGGCCGGTTGTATTTGATCGCGTTTTCGATCAGGTTGCCGAAAAGCTGCTGGAACCTGGTCGGGGAGCAGGAAACATACAGGTCGGGGTCCGCCTGAAGGCTCAGCGTCACCTTGTACTTTTCGGCGAGCGGCTCCAGACGCTCCATGCATTCCGACAGCCCATCCCGCACGCTGCAGCGGCGCACGGTGGGGTCTTCCTTCGCATTTTCGATCTGCGAAAGGGCGAGCATGTCGTCGATCAGCCGGTGCAGCCGTTCAGCCTCGATGTCGAGCACGTCGTAAAAATAGCGGCGCGTCTTTTCGTCGCGGTCTCCGCTTTTCAAAAGCTCGATGCTCCCGCGGATCGAGGTCAGCGGCGTTTTCAGCTCGTGGGTGACGTTTGCCACGAACTCGCTCCTCATCTGCTCCAGGCGGCGCATCCGCGTCATATCCGCAATCACCGCAAGGGCGGACCCCACGCTCTGCCCGGCGATGGGGGCGACGTAAACGGTGAACTGGCGCCCGCCGGCGCCTTCCGCGATGTTTTCGCGCTTCGATTCGCCGGTGTGCAGCGCGTCTTTCATCAGGTCGGCGATCCTCGCGGCGAAAAGGCTGCCTTCCAGTTTCCCGCCCACGGCAAGGCTGCTGTTTTTCATCATGTTTCCGGCGCTCTGGTTAAAGAACAGGATTTCGTTTTGATCGTTCACGGCGAGAACGCCGTCATCCATGCCCTGAAGCACGCCCTCCAGCTGCTTCTGTTTTCCGGTCAGCTCGGAAACGGCCGTTTCGGTGCTTTCCGCCATCCGGTTGAACGAGCGCGCAAGCTCGCCGACCTCATCCCGGTAGTTTCCGGAAACGCGGATGGAATAGTCCCCTTCCGAGATCCGGCGCACGGCGCGGGTCAGGTCGTTGAGCGGGCGGGTCAGGCGGTACACCAGAATCGCGGTGACGGCGCAGACCAGGATGATCCCCAGCAGCATGCTCAGCACGGCGATCGTCCAGATTTTCCGGATGGAGCGGTCGAGCGTGGCGGTGGGGAGCGCCGCGCGGATGAAGAATCCGCCCTGTTTGACGTACACCGCCTCGTAGTAATATCGTTCATTCAGGCTCGCGCTGATGCGGATGTCGTAGCCGCGCCCTTTTTCGCGCGCCTGCACGATTTCGGGGCGGTTTTTGTGGTTCTGGTTGATGTCCTCCATGGAGCTGTCGCCGACGACCTTGCCGTTTTCGTCGATGATGCTGATGCGCATCTGCTGCCCGGCGCTGGAAAGCTGGTCCCCGATCCGGGTTGCGGATACTTCGGGGTCGGCCTTGATCTCATCCGCCTGCGCGGTCAAAATGCTGAGCGCGGTGTCGAGCCTTCTCGTAAATTCGCTGCGGTACTGCTGCTGAACCTGCATGGCGGCGATGAAAAAGGCCGCCAGAAATCCGGCCACGACAATGGCTGCGTTGAACAGAATCCATTTCTTTTTCATCGTCGGCCTCCTTAACCGGTTTCTGAAAATTTATAGCCGACGCCGCGCACGGTGAGGATCAGCTTCGGTTCATCCGGGTTATCCTCGATTTTCTGGCGCAGGTAACGGATATGGACATCCACCGTGCGGGTATCGCCGTAGTAGTCCACTCCCCATACGCGGTTGAGCAGAGTGTCGCGCGTCAGGACGTTCCCGCTGTTTTTCATCAGCGCCGCAAGCAGGTCGAACTCCTTTGCGGTCAGCTCGATGGGGCGCCCATCCTTTTCCACGCTGTGGCGGGCGATGTCCACGGTAAGGCCGCCGCCTTCGATCAGCTGGCCCGAGGAATCTCCGCTGCGGGCTGCCCGCCGCAGGACGGCCTTCACCCGGGCGCAGAGCTCCTTGACGCTGAACGGCTTGACGATATAATCGTCCGCCCCCAGTTCCAGGCCGAGCACCCGGTCGATTTCCTCCCCGCGCGCGGTGAGCATCAGCACCGGGATCGAGCGCGTGGCTTCGCTTTCCCGCAGCTTGCGGCACACCGCCAGCCCGTCGGGCTGGGGCATCATCCAATCCAGAATCACGGCGTCCGGCATCCGTCGGCGGATGGCCTCCAGAAGCTGGGTGCCGTCGGGAAATCCGGCGGTTTCAAATCCCTCGTCCTTCAGGCCGAAGGCCACAAGATTTCGGATGTTCGGTTCGTCGTCGGCAATATAGATCAGCAATGCGGTTCCCTCCGTCGTACGGTTTTTTTCGTTACTGTTCCTTCGAGTTCAGGTCCGGGTGGACGCCGGTTTCCATGTAGATGACCCATTCCGCGATATTCGTCGCGTGGTCGCCGATGCGCTCCACATATTTGATGATGAACAGAAGGTCTACCTCGCGCATGACGTTCTGCGGGTTATCCGTGATGATCCCGCAGATTTCCAGAATGATTTTGGAAAACATGGTGTCCACGACGTCGTCGCTTTTGCACACTTCATGCGCCGCTTCCACGTCCCGGCTCAAAAAGACATCCATCGCGCGGCGGAACATGTCGCGCGCGGCCTCCATCATCTGCACCACATGGGTGATGGCCAGGCTGTTGCTGTTCAGCTCGCCCACGGTGAGGATGTCGCAGATGTCCGCGCACTGGTCTGCCACCCGTTCGATGTCCGTCAGAATCTTCAGGCAGGCGGCGATCATACGCAGGTCGGAAGCGACCGGCTGCTGCATGGCGATCAGGTTCATGCATACTTTTTCGATCCGATGCTCCGTGCGGTCGATTTCGTCGTCGCTGTTCGCGATCCGGTCGGCTTTGTCCAGGTCCAGCGTTCTCAGGGCGGTGATCGTTTCGTCGATGCGCTGCCCGACGTCTGCGCCCATTTTAGTCATCTCGCCGATCAGGTCGGCAAGCTCCCGGTCAAAAATCTTTCTTGGCATAACGGTCGTCTCCTTTTCCCCATTATAAAAGAATTTCGCCGGGAAATACAGCGAAATTCTGACTATTTTGAAAAATGATTCACTTTTATCCGAAACGGCCGGTCAGATACCGTTCCGTGCGCTGGTCCGCGGGGTTGTTGAACATGGTGCGCGTGTCGGCGTATTCCACGACTTCCCCCAGCAGGAAAAAGGCGGTCTTATCCGCGATGCGCGCGGCTTGCTGCATGTTGTGCGTCACGATCACCACGGTGTAGTCCTTGCGAAGGTCATCCATCAGGTCCTCGATCTTCAGAGTGGAGATCGGGTCGAGCGCGCTTGTCGGCTCATCCATCAGAAGGATATCCGGTTCCACGGCCAGCGCCCGCGCGATGCACAGCCGCTGCTGCTGCCCACCCGAAAGGCCGAGCGCGGATTTTTTCAGCCGGTCTTTGACTTCTTCCCACAGGGCGGCGCTTTTCAGAGAACGCTCCACAATTTCATCCAACTGCTGTTTGTTCTTGGTTCCGTGAACGCGCGGGCCGTAGGCGATGTTGTCGTAGACCGTCATCGGAAACGGGTTCGGCTTCTGGAAAACCATGCCGGCGCGCTTGCGCAGCAGGGTGACGTCGGTGCGCGGGTCGTAAACGTCCTCGCCGTCGATGGTGACTTTTCCTTCGATGCGGCAGTTCGTCACCAGGTCGTTCATGCGGTTCAGGGTTTTCAGGCATGTGGATTTTCCGCACCCCGAGGGACCGATGAACGCCGTGACCCGATTTTTGGGAATCTCCAAACAGACGTCTTTCAGCGCCTGAAACTCGCCGTAGAATAAATTCAGATGTTGAATCGAAATTTTGCTCTCCATTAATTTTATCCTTTCTGAAGCATCCTTGAGAAAAACCTGGCCAGGCAGTTGAGAATGAACACAAGGATCAGCAGAACCGCCGCAGTCGCAAATGCAATATTCAGGGCGTCGGGGGTAGAGGCCTCCCGCGCCGTCTGGTATAAATGAAGGGTCAGGGTGCGCCCGCTTGCGAAAATCTGCCGGAAGAACCCTTTCGGCATGCTGTAAGACAGGCCGCTGGTGAACAGAAGCGCGGCGCTTTCGCCGACGATGCGCCCCATGGCGAGAATGACCGCCGTCAGCACCCCGGGCATGGCGCACGGCAGCACGATCCCCATGATGACGCGCAGCTTTCCGGCCCCGAGCGCCATGGCGCCCTCCTGATAAGAGGAGGGGACCGAGAGAAGCGATTCTTCGGTCGTGCGGATGATCAGGGGAAGGATGCACAGCGTCATGGTCAGGCAGCCCGCCAGAATCGAAGTCTGAAGGCGGAACAGGATGCAGAACACCGTGTAGCCGAACAGCCCGAACAGAATCGACGGGATTCCGGAGAGCACTTCGGTCGCAAAGCGGATCACTTTCACAAGCCGCCCCTGCTTTGCGTACTGGGTCAGGTAAATCGCCGAGCACAGGCCGACCGGGGCGGAGATCAGCAGCGTGATGACAACCACATAAAGCGTGTTCAGTATCATGGGGAGAATGCCTTTCAGGCTGTCGTCCGTTTCCGAGTATGCCGTGGTGAGAAAGCGCATGGAAAGATAGGGGACACCGTTGATCAGGATATACAGCAGGATTCCGACCAGCACGGCGACGGTGACGGCCGCCGAAAGGCCGATCAGGGTCTGAAGCACGGTGTCGAGCGGGCGGGAGTGCCTGCCGTAAAGGGAATTATTTTTCATCCATCTGCACCCCCTGTTTGGAAATAATCGTGAAGCTGATATTGACGATCATGATGAAGATGAACAGGATCAGGCCGATGGCGAAAAGCGCCTCGCGGTGCAGGCCGGAAGCATAGCTCATCTCCATCGCGATTCCGGTGGTCAGCAGGCGGACCGTGCCGAGCAGGGAAGGCATGTTGGCGACGTTGCCCGCCACCATCACAACCGCCATCGTCTCCCCGATCGCACGGCCGACCCCGAGGATTACGCCCGCAAGGATCCCGGATTTCGCCGCCGGGATCGTGACCTTGAAAATGGTCGCCGTGGGCGTGGCGCCGAGCGCGAGGGAAGCCTCGCGGTAAGCCTGCGGCACGGCGCGCAACGAAGTTTCCGTCACGCTGACGATCGTGGGCAGGATCATGATGGCGAGGATCAAAACCGCCGCCAGCAGGCTGTCGCCGATGGTGCGCCCCCGGAACCAGGGGAAATTACGGATGGCGGGCACGATCACCAGCATGCCGAAGAAGCCGTACACGACCGAGGGAATCCCCGCCAGAAGCTCCACCGCCGGGCGGACCAGGCGCGCGATAAACGGCGGGGCCGTCTCCGCAAGGAACACCGCGGTCAGGATCCCCACCGGGACGCCGAGGACGATCGATCCGAACGTGGCGGAGATGGACGACAGGATCAAAGCGAGAATCCCGAACTGATTCCTGCCCGCGTTCCAGACGGCGCCGAACAGGAACGGCCCTAAGCCGATCTCCGCGATGGCCGGGGCCCCGGTTGCGAAAACGTAGACGGTGATCAGCAGAACACCGGCGACGGAGACGCAGGCGGAAACCAGAAAAACGGATTCCGCCAGCTTTTCGGTTCCCTGCGTCCAAAGCGAAAGGACGGCGCTGAGCAGGCCGCACACGAAGACCCCGATGCAGGGCCACAGGAAGGAGACGGTGATTTGGCTGATGTTGAGCGAGGCGACCGCCGACTGGATGAAGGAAACAGAGATCAGCACGAAAAGCGGCGTCACGCCGGAAAGAATAAAGGACCCTCCCGCATACGCGGCCTTTCCGCGCAGAAGCAGAATGATTCCCGCGACGGAAAGGACGACTCCCCCCACGACCGCGATTTTCGCCAGAAGCGGAATGGTCACCAGCCCCGAAAGCGTCGGCCCCTGAACGCGCAGCCCGCTCGCCGTCACCAGCTGAAGCCCGCTGACCAGATAGGATGTGTTTCTGAAAACGAAGTGCAGGCCGGGAAGGAAAAAGAAAACGCAAGGAAAAATGCCCAGCAGAACTGCCAGGCTTTTTTTCCAAGTGTTTCCTTTTGTTTCCCGTTCCGCTTCGCGTTGCTTTTTGATGGAAAGGGTCATTTTTTCGATGTTACCAGGCCGGCCTTTTCAATCACGGCTGTACCTTCGTCAGAAAGGACAAAATCGAACCAAGCTTTGATCAGTTCGTTGTCGCTGCCCTTTTTATAGATTTCGATAAACGGTCTCTGAGCCTTATAGGTCTTGTTGAGGATATTTTCTTCCGTGGCCTTCACGCCGTCCACGTCGACCGCTTTGACGGTGTCGTTCACGGAATCGAGCGAAACATAGCCGACGGCGGTCTTGTCGCTGCCGACCTTCGTCACCACTTCGCCGGTGGAGGAGAGCTCGGCCGCGTATTTGCATTTTCCGGCCGCCTTGAACATGGTTTCAAAACCGTCGCGCGTGCCGCTCGCGGCTTCTCTGCCCAGCACGGTGATCTTCTCATCGCTTCCGCCCACGTCTTTCCAGTTCGTGATTTCGCCGGTAAAGATCTTCGTGATCTGGTCGCTGGTCAG
>ENA-UOOE01002670-UOOE01002670.1-fermentation-metagenome-genome-assembly--contig:-NODE-2670-length-12388-cov-3.825022_pt1 | contig 12388 bp, 8 predicted proteins | sample MGYA00245776_ERZ724021 | MGnify/ENA primary metagenome ERZ724021 (study PRJEB28704, sample SAMN03018321) | fermentation metagenome | biome: anthropogenic terrestrial biome; feature: soil; material...
AAGCACAATGAGTGTTGCAGCAGCATGCGCGGCAATGGGCTTGATATCACAAGCAGTTGTGGTCAGCGGATTAGCATTCAAGATAGTGTATTTAATAAAAAGTCTATCAGGAGGGTATTCATTACTGGCTGTACTTTTAACAATGGTAGTGTCTCTCTTTTTTGGAATGGGCATACCTACAACCGCCTCTTATATTATTGTTGCAGTAATAGGTGCGCCTGCTTTGACCGAATTAGGATTCAGCCTTCTGGCAACACATCTTTTCATATATTATTATGCAATTTTGGCTAATCTTACTCCACCCGTAGCTTCTGCCGCTTTAGTGGCTTCACGTATAGCGGAAGCCAATTATACAAAGACTGCTTTAAGAGCAGTAAGGTTAGGATTACCGGGTTTTATCCTGCCAATTCTCTTCATATATAATCCTGAGCTTATTCTTCAAGGCACAGTATTCGATGTTGTTACATCTGTAGTTTCTGCTACGGTAGGAATGCTTGCGTTAGCAGCTTGCTCTGAGGGTTATCTTTTTGATGTTATGAATCCATTAGAACGAATTATTATGGGAATAGGCAGTGCACTAATGATTATACCGGGTATAACTACTGATTTAATTGGATTTACATTGTTTATCATTTTGGTAGTTAAACAGTTTTATACAAGAAAGAAGACTTCAGAATTATAATGATACAGGGTTAGAAAGATTAAACAATGAAAGAAGGAACTCGTTTGATAGCAAAAGAATTAGGTAAGCTTATTTCTGAAACAGAATATTATGATTTACCTATTAATATAGTAAACACAGCAAAATCAAGGTTACTTGACTTTTTAGGAATAGTGACAGCAGGGTACAGACTCGGTACATATAAGGAAATAATGGATGTATTGGGTACAGATAAAGGTAAATGCACTATTTTATGTGACGGACAAAAAACTTCAGTTAGAAATGCAGCTATTATCAATAGTTTTATGTCACACTCTTCTTATTATGAAGATGGCTCAAGAATAACGGGAGGACATCCATCGACAGCAATGTTACCGGCATTGCTTGCTTTAGGAGAGGAAAGGAAGATCTCAGGAAAAAAACTTATACTTGGCATGGTTGTTGGTTATGAAGTTTTTAATCGCATAGGATCTGCATTGTATCCTTCTGCGGTTAACAGAGGGTTTCAACCAACTCCAATCCTGGCCCCATTGGCTGCAGCAAGTGCTTGTGCCAAAATGATGGATTTAGACGGAGAGAAGACGTTTCAGGCGTTGAATATTGCTGCACCTTTAGGTGCAGGGCTGAAATCTGCATTTAAAGAGGCGATGGTGCAGCCTATTCAGGTGGGCAGAAGTTGTGAAGGAGGCTTAACAGCAGCATTATTTGCAGAACGAGGTCTTTTAGGATATGGTAAAAATCTTGAATTTTTCTTAACATCCCATGGAGGAAATATTGAAAAACAAGTCAATCTTGAGAACTGGGGCAAGGAATTTGAGATTAAAAATACATATGTAAAGATACATGGAGGCTGCAGAGGAAATCATGCACCTCTTGACGTAGTACTTGACATTATAAGCGCAAATTCCTTAAATATTAATGATATCGAGTCAATAAAGGTTATTATAGACAATGTGACGGCAGCAAATGAGATTCATAACCCAAAAAATAAAGGAGAAGCCCAGTTTAACATCCCGTTTTCCATAGCCGTTGCATTGGTAAATGGAGATGCTTCCTTATTCCAATTTACCGATGAAAATCTTAAAGATGAAAGAATTTTTGCAATGATGGACAGGGTAAGTATTGAAATTGATCCCGAATTGGACAAGTTCTTACCGGATAAAAGAGGAGCAGGGGGAGAAATAGTATTAAAGAATGGGCAAAAATTTATATCTTTTACTGATATGCCCAAGGGTGAACCTGAAAGGCCTTTGTCTCAGCAAGAAATAGAAGGGAAATTTATTTTGCTGTCAAAAGAAGTAATAGGTAAAAGAGTCGATAAGATTATAGATATGGTTTGGAATCTGGATAATTTATATCAAATTAATGATTTAATTGAATGCTTAATAATATAGAACACAGGTTGTCGGAATCTAAAATATTTGATTACCAGGAGGCAGGAAATGAAAATGGATAAGGTTCTGCTTGTCAGTACCGGAGGTACTATTTCATCAAAATACGAGAATGATGGAGCATATTCTCCTTATATAGAAGCGAAAGATTTTCTTGAAGGTATACCTGAGATATTCAATTATGCCCAATGTGATACAATGCAGTTCGGTAATACACTAAGCTTTGCACTGACTCCACAGAAGATTTATGAGTTGGTGCAGACTATAAAGGAAACGTTAAGGAATGAAACATATTGTGGTGCTGTTGTAACACAAGGCACAGCAACCATGGAAGAAACGGCATATCTTGCAGACCTGTTATGGGACTTGGAAAAACCTATAGTTTTTACCGGTGCTATGCTTAATGCTTCAGAAAAGGACAGTGATGGAGGAAGAAATATTATCAATTCAGTTATAACTGCAATAAGTAAAGAAGCAATAGGAAAGGGTGCACTGGTATGCATGGCAGGAGAAATTCATGCCGCAAGAGATGTAACAAAACTTCATAAGACAAGTTTAAAAGCCTTTTACTCTTTGAACTTTGGACCTGTTGGAATTGTAAATGACGGTAGGGCTTTTTTCTATAGAACTCCATTGAGAAGAAAGGTATTCAAGCCTGATAGAATTGAAAATAAAATTGATATTATAAAGGTTTCACTCGGCATTGATTCACGTCTATTGAATGCTTCCATACAAAGCGGTGCAAAAGGAATAGTAATTGAATCATTTCCTGGAGGCGGCGGTGTTACACCTGAAATTGCGGATACAATAAAAGAAGCAAGTAAAAGTGGTATTATTTTTGTATCAGCACCAAGGGCTCCAATGGGTTCAATATGCGCGATGGCCGGAGGAGGCTGCGGTTCTTGGGATCTAAAGCATTGCGGAGTTATCATGGGAGGAGACCTTACATCCATAAAGGCAAGAATACTATTGATGGTAACCTTGCCGATAATTAAGAACAGAAAGGAATTAGAGGATATTTTTCTTGAAGTTGCACCATAATTAAAGTAATAACTACAAGATGAAGGTATGACAAGAGATACAGGATATATGATAGGAGAAAGGCGATTCTCAAAAACTAATGGTATGTTTTTCAAAACAGATGATGATGCATATATATATTATCAGGATGTTGGAGAAGGCGATCCGGTTGTTTTCCTGCATGGATGGAGCTGTACAAGCAATTTTTGGAAAAAGAATATTGAACGATTATCGGAAGAATTTCGAGTTATCACTATAGATTTCAGGGGACACGGAGCATCTTCCAAAGTGTTGCATGGTCATATAATTCCAAGATATGCCAAGGACATAAAGCAGTTATTTGAGTATTTGAATCTGAAAAGAATTACTCTGGTTGGCTGGTCTATGGCAGTGACAGTTGTATTATCTTATTACGAACGGTATTCAGGGGATAACAGACTGAAGTCAATAGGACTTATAGATGGAACTCCCGCACCGTTTTTGGATGAGGAATGGAATTATCACCGCATGAAGAAGAATGGCGGCGATGTGGGCAAAATGAACAAAGAGATAATAGACTATGTGGATAATCCAAGGTTATTTGCAGCTGGAAAGTCTTTAGGATGGCTGAAGGAAGGCACAAAAGAAGATATTGAGTGGATAACAAATGAGGTTTTGAAGACTCCTCCATGGATTTCCTATGCAATTTTCACTGACTTTTTGCATAGAAATTATACGTCTGTTTTAAAATCCATAGAATTGCCGGTTATAGTATTTTGTCCCGAGAGTCAGCCGGACAGGTATTTAACAGGAAAATATATTTCAGATAGTGTCTCAAAAGGAAAGCTTGTTGAAATTGACTCAGGGCATTTACCTTTTTATGAGAAACCGGAAGAATTTAATGATGAGTTAATTAGTTTTATTAAATCAATTTAAATATATGCTCTTATTTATTATTTATCTTTTACAGATCTATGTTTTAGCATAATTAAATGTTAGGTTAGAGCTTAGCGGGAGGTTAACAAATTGAATTGTACCATGAAACTGGCGAAGTATATATCAGAATCAACTCTGAAAGACCTAAATGAAAATCTTATAATCAAAGCGAAGGAAAGCTTAATTGATACCATAGGTGTGTCAATGGGTGCATGTAAGGATTTTGAAATAAACAATATTTACAATAACTTACTTGCTTGTCATGAGAATGGACCTTCTACAGTATGGGGTAAACCGGTAAAAACTTCGCTCTTTATTGCCGCATTGATAAATGGAATGATGGGACATGTGCTGGAACTTGATGACGTACATAAAAGGTCTAAGTGTCATGCTGGTACAGTTGTAATACCTACGGCTCTTGTTGCAGGCGAATTTTCTGGCAGCAGCGGTAATGAAGTTTTGGAAGCAATTATCTTAGGATATGAAACTATGGTAAGAGTTGGCATGGGGTTTGGAGTCAGCAGTCATAGATTAAAAGGCTGGCATGTGACATCCACAGCAGGTACCTTTGGAGCTGCAGCAACTGCATCAAAATTGTTAGGTCTGAAATATGAGCAAGTGCTTTCAGCTCTTGGCATTGCAGGCACACAGTCTTCAGGCTTGTGGGCTTTTACTGCCGATGGGGCAACTAGTAAGAAGTTTCATCCCGGACATGCAGCATCCTGTGGTATTATGGCTGCAGTTTTAGCAAAAAGCGGCATGATTGGACCATCACGAATATTGGATGCGGATGACGGAGGCCTTTTTCCTGCGATGTCAGATTCATATGATTATTCTATTATTGAAAAGGACTTAGGGGTAACTTTTGAATTTACCGACATTGATAGAAAACCTTACGCATGTTGCAGGAGCATTCATCCCCCCATAAATGCTGTATTAAATATTAAAAACAGGGAAAACCTGAATATTGATGATGTTGACCATATAAATGTAAAGACTTATAAGATTGCTATTATTCAATGTGGTCATACAGTTGAACCTAAAAATATTTTCGAAGCGAGATTCAGTATGGCATATGGTATGGCTGTTGCATTGATTGACGGAATGGCTCTTCCGGAACAGTTTAGTGAAACAAGGATAAAAGATGAAAAGGTGTTATTTCTTGCAAGGAAAATAAGTATATACGAGGACAAGGTTTTTTCTGACATGTATCCTACCAAATGGGGATGTGAGGTGGAGGTATTTACCAAGAGCGGAAAAAAATTTATTGAAAGAATCGAAAATGCAAAGGGAGATCCACTAAATCCGTTAACCACAACAGAACTTAAGGATAAGTATTTAAGTCTTGTTTCACCTGTAACAGGCATGGAAAAAGCACAGATTATACTTGATAATTTACTTCACATTGAAGATGTTGATAATATTTCATATATTACCCGCTTATTAAGCATATGATACAGTCATGGTGGAAGCATTATGTGAATCAATAGAATTAAGAAGATTTGTTTATTGGGATATCAGGAGGTAAAATATGTACAAGAATTCACTTAAAGAAAAACTAAAAAATAATAAACGCATTAAAGGTTGTATTATTCAGGCTGCGCTGCCGGCACTTGTAGAAATTTGTGGTCTATGCAAATTTGATTTTGTATTTATTGATGCCGAACATGGTCCACTGTCTACAGGAGATTGTGAAAATCTAGTGAGAGCAGCTGAAGTATCTGATATAATACCTATAATACGAGTGCCTCAAAACATACCTGAAGTTATACTCAGTTACATGGACATAGGAGGAATGGGAATTATCGCCCCAGATATCAGCTGCAAGGAGGACGCTGAGGCTGCAGTCCGTGCAGTTAAATACCATCCCTATGGTGAACGCGGATTGTCTGCAACCAGATCATCGAAATATGGGCTTGGGGAGCCTATTTCGGAATATATTGTCGAAGCGAATAATGAAACAGTTGTTTTGGCTGTGATAGAGTCGCAAAAAGCCATTGAAAATATTGCAGAAATATTATCTGTTGAAGGTATTGACGGTGTACTTATCGGAACATCGGATTTATCACAATCCTTAGGGGTTGCAGGACAAACAAATCATGCCAAAGTGCTGGAGGCTTTTGATAAAGCCCTCAATTTAGGACTTAAAATTGGGAAACCGATAGGTGCTGTTGTAAGAGCTGGTGAAAAACCGGAGAAGTATTTTAATATGGGTGTGAATATTGTATTGATAAGTGCATATTCGCTTTTTGCCAGTGCATCAAAAATGTTTATTAAGTCATGTCAGAAGTGATTGAGGCTGAATAAACTTAATAGTTGTTTATAAATCATTTAAAGGAGACCAATTATGCTTGATAAAATAAAAATGGAAATTCCTCTTGTTGAAATAGACGGTGATGAGATGGCCAGGATTATGTGGCATATGGTAAAGACATTACTTCTTGAACCATATATAGATTTGAAGACTGATTATTATGACTTGGGAATACAAAAAAGAGATGAAACTGATGATCAGATTACCATTGAAGCAGCATATGCCATAAAAAAATATGGTGTTGGTGTAAAGTGTGCTACAATAACTCCTAATACAGACAGAGTCAAGGAATATAAACTGAAAAAAGCCTGGAGCAGTCCTAACGGTACAATAAGATCTATTTTAGATGGTACAGTATTTCGGACACCTATTCTTGTGAAAAGCATAAAACCAACCGTTAAAACATGGTCTAAGCCTGTAACAATTGCAAGACATGCATATGGTGACATTTATAGGGATGTAGAATATATCATAGAAGAACCGGGTAAAGCAGAGCTGGTGTTTACATCTAATAATGGAGTTGTATCAAGACAAATCATACATGTATTCAAAAAACCAGGCATTATCCTCGGAATGTACAATTTGACTGAATCCATTGAAAATTTTGCACGCGCATGTTTTGAGCATGCATTGTATAAAAAGCAGAATATTATGTTTTCTACAAAGGATACTGTTTCAAAGAAATATGATCATACTTTTAAGAATATATTCCAAGAAATATTCAATAATGAATACTTAAAAAGGTTTGAAGAAACAGGAATATCATATTCTTATACGCTTATTGATGATGCCGTGGCACAGTTGGTCAGATCAGAAGGTGGTTTTATATGGGCATGCAAAAACTATGATGGTGATGTTATGTCTGATTTGGTAGCTTCTGCAAATGGAAGTCTTGCAATGATGACATCGGTGCTTGTATCGCCGCAAGGTTACTATGAGTATGAAGCCGCACACGGTACTGTACAACGCCACTACTATAGGTATCTCAAAGGATTGATTACATCCACAAATCCTATAGCTATTATCTTTGCATGGACTGGGGCTTTAAGAAAGAGAGGACAACTGGATGGGATTAATTCTCTTGTTAAATTTGCAGACCAGCTGGAGGATTGTGCCATAAAAACTATAGATGAGGGATTCATAACAAAAGACTTAGCTTCGATTTCCAATGTAACAGAAAAACACATATTAAATACTGAAGAGTTTTTGATAGAAATAGGAAAATGTCTTAATAGAACGATAAACAAAATCAATTAATAAATAAGGTTACAAAAACAATAATTTAATTGATTTTTTCAGGCGGGGTGATGATGGAGGTATCTAAGCTATTTTCAATACAAGGCTTAAAATGAAGATGTTTTTTTGTTGTAATATAAAGGAGGATAAATGAGCGTTATTTTTGAATCAGACATATCTGAAAATGTATTAATGAGAACTGCAGAGAAAATGATGACTGCAGCAAGGACTGCACCGAAGGCAAAAGGAATTGATAATTTGGTTATTGCCATGGTAGAAGGTGATACTATACAATTGTTATCGAAAAAGCTTAAGGATTTGGTATTGGAAGGTAAAGGTCCGGAGTATTTTAGCAGGGATGCGGATAATATTTTGAATTCAGAGGTTATTGTGCTAATTGGAACTAAAATAAAACCTCTTGGAATAAAGTATTGCGGATATTGCGGATTTGAAAACTGTGAGGAAAATTTAAAACACTCCAATATACCATGTGCATTAAATACAGGAGATTTAGGAATTGCTGTTGGATCTTCAGTAAGTATTGCAATGGATGAAAGAGTTGATAACAGAATAATGCACTCTGTAGGAATAGCCGCTGTGGATTTAAATATATTGGGGGAAGGTGTAAATATTGCCTATGGAATTCCTTTATACATTGGATCTAAAAATATATTCTTTGACAGAAAAAATTCTAAGTAGAGTGAGCTGCAATAGCAAATTTTTATTATAAATAAATAGGTGATTGGAACTTGAGTCAAGGAGTGTACTAAGAGGCATGACCTTACGTTTGCTGTATTATACGTGATTGGGCAATAAAATTTGATTGCCCGATTTCTTTTTATTATCAGTAAAGTGTGTCTTGAATTAAATTTCTGTTTACAAATAGGGAAAAAAGTATTAAATTATATACATGCTACTGTGGCGCAGCCGGCAGCGCAACTGATTCGTAATCAGTAGGTCAGGAGTTCGAATCTCCTCAGTAGCTCTTATATCAGAATTTATTACTTTACAAATGTTGAAAAAAGTATTAAATTATATACAGTGTTGTTTTTCTTTAACGTAGGAGACTGATACTATCGGGGATATAGCTCAGTTGGGAGAGTGCTTGAATGGCATTCAAGAGGTCAGGGGTTCGAGACCCCTTATCTCCATTTATTGCGGGTGTAACTTAGTGGCAGAGTTCCGGCTTCCCAAGCCGGCTGTGTGGGTTCGATTCCCATCACCCGCTTTTCGATTTATTTTAAAAATTTAGTTAATTCTCCCGTATAAAACAGTGATAATCTGTGAAGGGCTCTTGTGCATGCAATATACAACAGTTTCTTGTCAAATTCTGTATTATAATTGCTATTGTTTGCTTCATATACAATAACAGCATCAAATTCCAGCCCTTTTGCCAAATAAACAGGAAGAATCAGAATACCTTCTAAAACACTGTCATAATCTAAGTAGTCTACCAGTTTAATTTTAATTTTATTACTTAAATTAAAATACAAATTTGATGCTTCTTTTCTATTTTTGCATATTACGGCAATTGAACTAAAGCCTTGTGAGCTATATTTTTCAATAGTCTTTACTATTTCTTCCTGCAAGTTGGAAATGCTGCTTGATTTAATAATAGCAGGCTCTTCTTCATTTCTTTTAAAAAACTCTGTAGAATTTTCACCGCCAAGTAATTTTGCACTGAATTTGCCAATTTCATAAGAACTTCTGTAGCTTTTGTTCAGAAATACCTTACTGCTCTTTTCAAAATTAAATATCGAAATAATATCATCATGTAATGGCAGCTCGCTGCTTTTTTCAATAGATTGATTTTTATCGCCTACTATTGTAAATCTTGCATATCTGTATAAATCTTTCAAAATATAATAGTGCATGTGATAATAATCCTGGGCTTCGTCAACAACAACCTGCTTAATATCGCTAAAAAGATCACATCCTTCAGCTTTTATTTTCAGGTACATAAGTGCTATCCCATCAGCATAAGGAATATTGAAAGGATCCCCTAAAGCGGTATTTGTACAGCTTATTATTTCATCTATATTTTCCGGAAGGTCAAGACCCTTCGATATTTTTTTAAAAATATTTATATCAGAAAATAACTTTTTATAGAGTTCAAAGCTTTCCAACTCTGTAAATTTTCGTAATCTTTCTGTCAAAGCCTGGGTTTCCTTAGCTGATAGCAATCTTGTAAAAGACATTATTTCAAACTCATGGTTATTTAATTCATTTACTATTTTTTCAATTTTGTTTCGCCTTTCAATTCTGTTATTACGAACTTTTTCCAGTATACGGTTTTCAATTATTTTAAGTTTTTTACCTGTAGGCATATCAAGCTTGCCGCTCAATAGAAATGCTTTTGCAAGTTCTCGCTTTTCAATTATTTTTCCGTTGTAATAAACATCTTCAAATGATACGAGCTTTCGTTCATAATACTTAATGAATCGATCTATGATATTTAAAAATACAAACGAGCCTTTAAACTCATCGTATGACCTTAGAAAGTTTCTTTTTTCTTCAGACACAGCAGTAATAATATTTTCAAAGTTTTCACTTTTTGTTTTCATGGACAGTTTATTTTCAAATAGTTTAAGAAAGATATTTTCAAAGGTATATTCATTAATATTTTCTTCTCCCAATTCCGGAAGAACATTGGATATATATTTTGAGAATAACGGATTAGGCGAAATAACTATAACATTATTGGCGCTTAGCTTTAAATTTAAACCTTGATACATCAAATACGCAATTCTGTGCAAGGCTACCGATGATTTGCCGCTGCCTGCGACTCCCTGTACAAGCAATAAATCATTAAACAGGTCCCTAATAATTAAATCCTGTTGCTTTTGTATTGTTTCCACTATGGTTTTCATTTTGGAGGTCATATTTTTAGAGAGTGCTACCATCAGCATTTCATCAAGAATATTAATATTGCTGTCAAAAAAGTATTCCATCTTACCTTTTGTAATTTTAAATTGCCTTTTTAATGATACAAAGCCCTTGATTAATCCTGCAGGAGCCTTATATTCAACAGGTCCTATTTCATTTCTGTAATATATGCCGGATATTGGTGCACGCCAATCATATACTTTAATTTCATGGGTTTCATCGTCCATTAAATTAAAAAGACCTATGTATATTTTTTCAGTATCATCATATCCTTCCTCGGTAAAATCGATTCTTGCAAAATAAGGGCTTTCAAGCATCTTTTCATATCTTAAAATACGTTTTGCAAGTTCGGTGTAGGTGAAGGTTTGAGCCTGAAGAGCGCTTAAATACTGGTTAAAGTCTGTAAGCTTATCAAAATCAGCAGACGAATGGGTTGTATTTTCCCACATTTCTCTTCTTGATTCAATTAAATCTGATTTTTGATTTTCAAGTTGGTTTGTTTCATATTCCAACTTATTTTTCAACAAATTTATAATTTCATCTAAATATTTTATTTCTTCCGAATACTTTCCGCTATCAGCCATTTCATATCCCCTTATGCATATAATTGAATGGTTACAAAGTATTAATAGATAATTATATCACATTTAACAGTATATGAAAAGCAAAAATCCAACTTTACATAATAAAAGTTGAAGTTGAATTTTTGTAGTTTCTTGTCATTTCAATAAATCAGCAGAAATTGTCGTGCAGTTTCACACACCGTTTCAACGATTAACGTGACATCAGGATATATCCCAAATAAAGAGAGATTTAAATAAGGCTTGACAAATTAATAGTGTTATTATATTATCCAAATATAGCAATGATGGAAAGCAGTAAACAGCAAATTTATTTCAGAGAGCCGACAGGTGGTGTGAGCCGGTATAACAGTTGTTGAATCCGTTCCGGAGTATCTAAGGGGTAAAAACCATAGACGTTGAAGGCGTTAACTTTTTAAAGTGATTATATCAAGGTATAGGGACACACCTCTATTAATAGGGAAAGTCTTTTAGGAACGAGGTATGTACCCCGTCGGTATAATAATTAGGGTGGCACCGCGAGTATCTCTCGCCTCTAAACAGAGGCGGGAGTTTTTTAGTTTTAAAAAGTAAATAACTTAAGTATATTAAATTTAATTATGGAGGTAAAAAATGTTAGATATTAAAAGAATCAGAAACAACTCGCAAGAGGTAGAGGCACTGCTAAAAAGAAGGAATTCAGAACTTAGTCTGGATAAAGTACTTGAATTAGACCAAGCAAGGAGAGAAAAACTTGTTGAAGTGGAGAATATGAAGGCAGAACAGAACAAAGTATCTAAACAGGTTCCTCTGCTTAAAAAAGAAGGAAAAGATGTGACGGCAATTCTTCAGGAAATGAAGGAATTGGCTGAAAAGGTAAAGGCTTTGGACGGCGAAGTAAAAGAAATCGATGAAAAAATAGAAGAAGAGCTGTTGAACATTCCAAACACTCCAAATCCTGATATCACTGTAGGTGCGTCAGATGAAGACAACAAGGAAATAAGAAAATGGGGAGAACCAAGAAAGTTTGATTTTGAATTAAAGGCACATTGGGATTTAGGAGTGAACCTAAATATCCTTGACTTTGAAAGGGCAACCAAAATTACCGGAACCCGCTTTTCTATGTTCAAGGGAGCCGGGGCGAGATTGGAAAGAGCAATTACGGCATATATGCTCGACAAGCATACTTTAGATCATGGATTTACGGAAATATCTCCTCCGTTTATGGTAAACAGGGACAGTATGATAGGAACAGGACAGCTTCCTAAATTTGAAGAAGATATGTTTAAGCTTAATCAAAGGGAATATTATTTAATTCCTACTGCTGAAGTGCCTGTAACCAATATTTACCGCAATGAAGTGTTGGATGAAAAAGACCTTCCAATGTACATGACTGCTTATACAC
>ENA-UOOE01002672-UOOE01002672.1-fermentation-metagenome-genome-assembly--contig:-NODE-2672-length-12385-cov-21.602109_pt1 | contig 12385 bp, 12 predicted proteins | sample MGYA00245776_ERZ724021 | MGnify/ENA primary metagenome ERZ724021 (study PRJEB28704, sample SAMN03018321) | fermentation metagenome | biome: anthropogenic terrestrial biome; feature: soil...
ATTTGTTCCCGACTGCATTGTCGCAAACATTTCATTTGCCGGCGTGCCGTTCGGCAAGGCTTTGGCGGCGCTCGGCCTGCCTGAGCCTCCGCCGCTTGTAGTTGCCATAGGGCCTGACGGAAGCGCAGCGCAGGAGGCAGCCGATGCGGGGGCTGCGGCTTTCGTTGAAATAGGAAACCCAAGCGAAAAAAAATTTGCCGAGTTCTGCGCGGAACTGTGTTCCGTAATAAACCAAAAATTAAACATTACGCCCCGGCCGGCTAAAAGCGGCGTAATCCGCCAAAATAAAAACCCGGATTATAATATTATAGCTATAGGCGCCTCAACGGGCGGTACTGAAGCCACCGCGCAGGTGCTGGTTGAGCTTCCAGCCGACGTACCCGGCATAGTCATAGTACAGCATATGCCGGCGGGCTTTACCCATATGTACGCCGAAAGGCTCAATAAAATAACTTCGCTTAACGTAAGCGAGGCAAAGGACGGCGACCGCGTAAAACGCGGCTGTGCGCTCATAGCCGAGGGCGGCAAGCACATGATGCTCTCAAAAGACGCCGGCGGTTACTTTGTCAGATGCAAAGAAGGCAAAAGGGTTAACGGCCACTGCCCCTCCGTGGGCGTCCTGTTCAGCTCCGCGGCCAAAGCAGCCGGAAAAAACGCCATCGGCGTCATACTTACCGGCATGGGCGGCGACGGTGCCGACGGTCTGCTTGAAATGAGGAAAGCCGGCGCGTACACCATAGGGCAGGACAAAGACTCAAGCGTGGTTTACGGCATGCCCATGGTGGCATACGAAAAAGGCGCCGTCATAAAGCAGGCGCCGCTCGGCGCTATAGCCGGCATAATCTTAAGCAGGCTCAGATAGCGGACGGCCGTTAAGTGGCGCCGCTTCATCGCGCAAAGTTTTTACCCAAAAGAAAAATTTTGCACGCTAACCGGCATATAATTATATATGTCCGGCAGCCCTGCCGGGCTTTTCCCCTGAGCGCAAAAGAAAGGACGGATTTTATTACATGTCTGAACTCAAACCGTTCAAGCTTACGGCAGTATGTAAAGATTATATATGGGGCGGGACGCGGCTCATAACCGAATATAACCAGAAAACCGCTTCTGACAAAGCAGCGGAAAGCTGGGAGCTGTCATGCCACCCTGACGGGCCTTCCGTTGTAGACGGAGGCGCTTGCGGCGGGCTTACACTGCCTGAATATATAAACAAGGCCGGCATAAAGGCCCTCGGCAGTGACTGCGCAAAATTCCCGTATTTTCCGGTCTTGATAAAACTCATAGATGCTAAAAACAGTTTGTCCATACAGGTACACCCTGACAACGCATACGCAAAAACCCACGGCGGAGGTTTCGGCAAAACAGAGATGTGGTATATCATAGACTGCAAGCCCGAAGCCTTCCTTTACTACGGCTTCAAACACAAAATTTCAAAAGGGGAGTTTAAAGAGAGGATTGAAAACGGTACGCTTTTGGAAGTGCTCAACAAGGCCTACGTCCATAAAGGCGACGTCTTCTTCATAGACTCCGGCACGCTGCACGCCATAGGCGAGGGCATACTGCTCGCGGAGATACAGCAGAACTCAAACATTACCTACCGCATTTACGACTACGGCAGGCTCGGCAAAGACGGCAAGCCGCGTGAGCTCCACATCGCAAACGCTGTGGACGTGACAAGGCTTGCCCCTCCTGAGAGGCAGTCAAGCCCTCAGGGCCCCGCGGAAACCTTCCCCGGGTATTCCCGCACGCTGCTTGCGTCATGTGAATATTTCACCGTATATGACATGAAAATAAATGAAGCCGAAATGAACGCCGGTGAAAACAGCTTCAACTCTATAATATGTATAAACGGCAAGGGCAGCCTGCACGGGGCCGGAGCCGAAGCAATAGAGTTTGAAAAAGGCGGCAGCGTGTTCGTGCCCGCTTCTTTCGGGCCTTACACCATAAGCGGAAACTGTGAGATAATATTTACGTACGTCTGAAGCACATGCCGGCGCCGGTTATATAAAGGAGGACAGCATATGTGGAGCAGAAGCATCATAAAGTCAAACGCCAAAGAGGCTCTGGGCGGCAAATATTTTTACGCTTTAGCCGCCTGTGCCATAGTCGCAGTAATAAACTATATACCGCAGTTTCTTCCGCTTAACGTAAATATAGACTATACGGGCATTGAAACACAGTCCGCGTTATACTATGAAAAAATACTTGAGCAGGTTTTCCTTAGCCTGCCTTTATTTCTTATAACCACACTGTACGGCATTTTCATCGGCTACCCGCTTGCCATAGGCAGCGCGAGGTTTTTCGTCAGAAACAGGTTCGGTGCGGCGGACATAAGAAACGTCTTCAGCGGTTTCAAAAACGGGTGGGCCGACGGCGTGGGCACAATGTTCGTTACGAGGCTATTTATAGTCTTGTGGACTTTTCTGCTTATAATACCCGGCATTGTAAAGTCCCTCGAGTACTGCATGGTGCCGTACATCCTTTCAGACAACCCGCATCTTCCGGGAGGGCGCGCAAGAGAAATAAGCCGTGCTATGACGGAAGGCGAAAAAGGGAGCATTTTCGTTTTCATGCTGTCTTTCGCCGGGTGGTTTATACTCGCGGCCTTAACCGGGGCAATAGTGGTATCCGCAGGCGGCAAAACCGTCGGTTCAATACTTATATACGCTGGCTGCCTCTTCGTCGCGCCGTACTTTGAGGCTTCTTTCGCCGAGCTTTATATCTTTCTGCGCGACAGGGCCATAAGGAATAATATGGCAAGTCCTTATGAGCTTGGCCTCGCCGCCGATTCGCAAAATTTCAGTGGCGGAGCTGTTTAAAGCAAAAAAATACCCGGCAGCCTAAACGCCCGATAAAATAATATGAAATAAAATTGCCAAGCCGCTAAATTTTTTACATTTTTAGGCGATAATATATAATAAAGGGAATCTTATTTTATATGCTTACAAAATAATTGTAATATATTTTATTTAAGCGGGAGCGGGTATGAAAGATGAGTACACAGCCGGTTTCTGAAACAGCCGTAAGCACAGGCGGTTCCTATGATGCCTTATCAGGTAAAATCTCCGAGCTTACAAGGCTTGAGCAGAGCATTAAAAAAATGAAATCCGATTACGAGGAATACTCAAAAGGCCACGGCGGGTCTTCTTCCGATGTAAACGCTAAAATCAAGGAACTTAACAGCCTTATTTCAAAAGTGCAGCGGCAGATAGAGCAGATAAAACGCGCGAAAAAGAAAAGCGGCGGCGTTTCGTCAGGCACTGCAAAAAGCTCGGGCTTTTCACAGTACAAGTACTTAGGGTCGTTCGCGGAAATTTACAAAAGGGCTTTCTCACTCGCGCACAGCGCTTCTCTGGCCTCCGCCGCGGCCGTCAGCGGGAACCTTAAAGCTCCGGAGGCCGCCGCAGGTTCTACCCTTGCCGGCATGCAGCAGATAATGTCCGCGGAACCGGCAAACATGGAAACCGCAGTCAGCCTCATAACAAAGGCGCAGGCAGACTCCCCCGCCGATGCTATTGACGCGGCGTTTTCAGACGGTATTGACACGTTGGGTTAAGTTAAGATTAACTTAGTAATTGCGCATTGCTTTTTATCATCGCCGCGGCCGGAAACTGCCGCGGCGTTTCCGCGCTGCGATGCACGCCGCAATTTAATTTATTTTTACCGCTTGTTTTTAGCAATCCGGAAATACATTAACCCACGGCCGGCGTAAAGTATATCTGATATACTAAATTATATAAACCCAAGCCTGAAAAACAGGCTGGCGGCGGCAGGAGGTATTTTAATTGTGTAACGCTTTGGTAACGGGGGCTTCGCGCGGCATAGGGCGGGCCGCGGCGCGAAAACTTGCCGCAGACGGATTTTCAGTGGCCATCAATTATCTCCATTCTGAAAAAGCCGCATTGTCGCTCGCGGAAGAACTTAACGCCGGCGGCGCACACGCGGAAGCTTACAGAGCCGACGTTTCCGACCGCTTGCAGGTGGAAGAAATGTTTAAGCGCGCCGGAAACATAGACGTCCTCGTAAATAACGCCGGAATAGCCCAGCAAAAACTTTTTTCAGACATTACGGAGTCCGAGTGGGACAAAATGTTTGCGGTCGACGTGAAGGGCGTTTTCAACTGCTGCCAGTGCGCCCTCCCATACATGGTACACGCTAAAAAGGGCAAAATCATAAATATTTCTTCCATGTGGGGGCAGGCGGGCGCTTCCTGCGAAGTCCACTACTCAGCCGCTAAGGCAGCCGTCATAGGCTTTACAAAAGCTCTTGCAAAGGAACTCGGCCCTTCAGGCATACAGGTAAACTGCATAGCGCCCGGAGTTATAAGCACTGAAATGAACGAATGCTTTAACGCCGAAACAATAAGCTCCCTTAAAGACGAAACCCCTCTCTGCCGCCTGGGCACGCCGGACGACGTTGCTTCTGCAATAGCTTTTTTAGCCTCGGCAGGCTCTGACTTCGTAACCGGACAGGTTTTTGCCGTAAACGGCGGATTTGTTATATGATTTTATGCGTTTTTTTGTTATAATATTGTGCACAGAACATAAATAACAATAAATAACTATTTTTTTGCTAAAATTAAATAAATTTATTGTGAAAGTTATTGTATTTCTTATTGCGCGGCTGTATAATATTGTTATATACATTTAATGTCGAAAATATAATAGTGATTTGTCATTTTTCCACCTGACTTACGCTGCGGCAGTTTTTGCTGTAAACTTTTTAATTATTTACGCGCCGCTTGCCGAATTGTACGTTTTTTCGTGCGCGCGGTATTTTTTATGCCCTATATTGTTCTTTTTAGCAATTTATATTATTTATTTAGGTTTCTTTAACGCCTTGTAGTTAAATGCTTAATTTTCTAATCTTTATGACGCAATAACGCACTGGGCAGCTTACGGCGCCTGTATTTTACAGTTCATATCGACATATTAGTCATTTTTTCTGCCGTATCCGACGGTATCCGGTAAATATGGAAAAAATATTGACTTTTATTATATTTTGCGTGATAATATACTGGAATATAGATAATAATTAAGCAGATGCTTTAAGCGGTACATTATACCTTGCCGGCGCTTTGTCCGGTATCCGCCAATATTACTGATACCATAAATAAATCTTTGCGAAGGAAGTGATTGCATGGACTGGATGGACAGTGTTTCCACCTCTCTCCTCAACAAAGACCTTGACGGCCTTTGGGAACGGCAGAAAGCAATATCCGACAACATTGCAAACTATGAGACGCCCGGTTACAAAACCAAAAGCGTTTCTTTTGAGGACCAGTTTTCCTCGCAGCTCGCAGACACGGGGAACAGCACGCGCAGCGGGCTTATCTCCGGCATTGACAGCATAAGCCCGGTAACGTCCACAGCCGACGGCGACACATACCGCGCCGACGGGAACGGCGTCAACCTCGAACAACAGAACATTGACCTTGCACGTACGGAAATTAATTATTTTTATTCTCTCCAGGAGATTTCCGATTCCTTTACCCGTTTGAGCAAGGCTGTCAACGGCGGCAAGTAACGCCGTTTTTTACGTTAAACACAAAGCCAGTTTAAAAAAGGAGATTTGACATGGCGTTTTTAAACTCACTTGACATAAGCGGTTCGGCGCTTACAGCGGAGCGCCTGCGTATGGATATAATTTCGGAAAATATCTCAAACGCACAGACAACGCGCACCGAAAGCGGCGGCCCTTATAAAAGGAAAATGGTTGTCTTCCAGCCGGCAGATGAAGGCGGATCCTTTAAAGATGCGCTTGACAGCCGCATCTCAGGTGAAAGCGCCGCGGCAAAGGGCGTCAAGGTTACCGGCATAGTGGAGGACGACACGCCCTCCACGCCTGTTTATGACCCTGAAAACCCTGACGCCGACGAAAGCGGCTACGTGCAGATGCCAAACGTAAACATAGTAAAGGAAACAATAGATATGATGTCGGCCACACGCGCTTACAGCGCTAATCTGACAGTGCTCAACGCCGTGAAAAACATGGCATCCAAAGCACTCGAAGTCGGGAAGTGATTATATTGAATACAATAGTGCCTATATCAAAAATAAACTCCCTTGAGGAGCTCCAAAGCCTTAAGGAATCATCTGCCTCATCGCAGCAGGAAACCACCCCGTTCCAGTCAATCCTTGAAACAGCCGTAAATAACGTTAAGCAGACGCAGGCGGACTACGATAACGAAGTCTATAAAATGGCAACAGGCAGCTCCGACAACCTGCACGACATAACCATTGCTTCATCAAAAGCAAGCCTGTCGGTAGACCTGCTTGTGCAGATGAGGAACAAGGTCCTCGATGCGTACAACGAGATAATGCAGATGAGCCTCTGACGGCACATCTGATATTATCCGTTATTCTCTGAAAGGGCGGGTTGTCTTATCTTAAAGAAGTTAAAGATGAATGCAAAACTGCAGAAATATATTGACCCTGTAAAAAACGCATGGGGCAAGCTGTCGAAAAAAGCAAAAAGGATTATATTTATCGTCTTAGGTTGCATTGTTGCCGCCTCGGTCGTTTTAGGGCTTGCGCTTAACAGGCAGACCCCCTACACGGTGCTTTACTCAGGCCTCGGGACCGAAGAGGCGCAGCAGGTCACAACCAAAATACAGGAAGCCGGCGTCCAGTGCAAAAACGACGACGGCACAATATATGTGCCAGAAGACAAGGAAGACTCGCTGAGGATGCAGCTTGCAAGCGACGGTTACCCAAAAACAACTCTCGGCTATGATTTTTTCCTTAACAATATAAACACTATGACGCCCGACGGCGAAAGGAAAATCATTGAGCAGTACGGCCTGCAGGACCGTCTGCAGAAAATAATCGAAACACTCGACCCGATAGCTTCGGCTTACGTCACCATAACCATACCGTCTACAGAAACGTATGCGTGGGATGAAAGCAGCGAAAAGGCGACGGCCTCCGTAACAGTAAAGGTCAAAAGCAGCGCGTCTTTAAGCGCGGCTCAGGTAAACGGCATTAAAAACCTCGTTGCCACCAGCGTGCCGAACCTTACCACCGACAATGTCTCCATTACAGACTCGAGCGGCGAAGAGTTAAGCGCCGACAGCAGCGGCGTTTCGAACGGGACACAGATAGATATGTCCGAATTTAAGCTTAAAATTGAAAGCCAGTATGAAAAAAATATTGAAAATAAAATCATTGCCCTGCTCTCCCCTTCTTACGGTAAGAAAAATGTAACCGTAAGCGTCAAAAGCCAGATGGATCTTGATAAAAAAATACAGGATATAATCACCTATAACCCAACTACAAGCGACAACAAGGGCATCATAAGCAAATCACAGGAAAGCGACGAGGTAACAAAGAACGCTTCAAGCACCGGCGGCGTGGCCGGTACCGAGTCAAACTCCGATACCACGACTTACCCCGGTGTTACCGTCGACGGCAACACCATAACGGCGAAAGACAGCAAAACATACGAGTACCTTGTAAGCAAGGTGCAGGAGCAGATACAAAGCGAAGCGGCTTCACTTAAAGATCTTACCGTTTCAGTTATTATAAACAGCCCCGCCATGACAGACCAGACAAAGTCCGACATCGCTGGGGCGGTGGCAAATGCCGCGGGCGTAGCCGCGGAAAAAGTCGTAGTGCTTAACAGTACTTTCGCTACTTCAACCAAACCGGTCACGGCAGCCCCGCAGCAGTCCGTACCTACCAAATACCTCATTATGGGCGGAGCCGCGCTGCTGCTTATGATAATACTTCTCGCGTTTATCATAATTGCTTCCAAAAAGAAAAAGAAACGCGCCAGAGCCATTGCTGAAAACCTCGGCCTCGAAGCAGCGGCCGGGCAGGATGCTCTTCCACGGGGCGAAAAAGATGCCAAAGCGGGAAAAGAAAACGTGACCGCAGTACCAAACCAGTCCATAGAGGAAATACGCAGCCATACCAACGAAAAAGAAGAGCATGTTAAACAAGACCTTCAGGAATTTTCTTCTAAAAATCCTGAAATTGCCGCTCAGCTTATCAGAAACTGGTTGAGGGGAGATGATGGCAACGACAAGCAATAGAAAAGTCACATACCCACAAAAGGCCGCCGCGGTTATCGTAGCCCTCGGCAGCGACACTGCTTCGAAAATTTACAAATACCTCCGTGAGGACGAGGTCGAGCAGCTGACGTATGAAGTCGCGCAGCTTTCGCATTTGTCGGCTGACGAAACGGGAGATATCCTCGACGACTTTTACCAGCTTTGCCTTACGCAGAAAGTCGTTACGGACGGCGGCATGGAATATGCGCGCAATGTGCTTGAAAAAGCTTACGGCGCGCAGATGGCGACAAACCTGCTTGACCGCATAACAAAATCGATGCGCACCAAGGCTTTCGAGTTCCTGCGCAACGCTGACTACAAAAACCTGCTCGCCACCATACAAAATGAGCATCCCCAAACCATCGCCCTCATACTTTCATACACAAGGGCCGACCAAGCCGCCACAGTAATAGCCGACCTGCCCGCTGAAAAGCGCGTTGACGTCGTACAGCGCATAGCGACTATGGACAGGACTTCACCGAACATAATCAAAATAGTTGAAAACAACCTTTCAGATAAATTCTCAAATGTCCTTTCCGTGGATTTCACACAGTTCGGCGGCGTAGATTACGCAGCGGATGTTATGAACAATATCGACCGCGGAAGCGAAAAGGAGATTTTCGACGAACTCAGCCGCCGCAACGCAAAGCTTTCGGAGGAGATACGCCAGAAGATGTTCGTTTTCGAAGATATACCGATACTCGACGATATGTCGATACAGCGTTTCCTGCGCGAAGTAGACTCGAAAGACCTTGTGTACGCTATGAAAGGCGCCAACAAGGACGTTACCGACGTTATCTTCAGCAATATGTCGTCGCGCTCAGTGGAAACGGTTAAGTCAGACCTCGAATATACGCATAATGTCCGCTTGAGAGATGTCGAAGAAGCCCAGCAGCGCATTGTCGGCGTGATAAGGCGCCTCGAAAGTGAAGGCGAACTCGTAATCTCAAAGGGCGGAAAGGATGAGATTATTGAATAAGGTCATTAAAGCCTCTCAATATGACCAGTTTTCATCCGGCCTTTTAGTAGAGGAACATCACGGGCCTTCCAGCGCCGCCGTTTCCCCTGTCCCTGCGGCCAGCAAGAAAAACGTGCTTGACCAGGCGTTTCAAAAAGCGAAAGAAATAGTTGACTCTGCCCAGGCCCTTGCCTTAAAGCAAAAGCGCGAAGCCCTTGACGAAATAGAAAAGGAACGTTCGCAGGCAAAGAAAAGCGGCTACGACGACGGTTTCGCGCAGGGATGCGAAGAAGGCAAAGCCGCGGGCTTTACCTCGGGGAAAAAAAGCGGTTACGAGGACGGCCTGAAAAACTCCGCGGCCGAAAACAAAAAAAGCCTCGACGAGCTTGCGTCAATGATAGAAAGCGTGGAAAAATCAAAAAACAGCCTGCTGCAAAATTTTGAATCCGGCATTAAAGACCTTGCCTGTGAAATCGCGCGGTCTATTTTGAAAAGCGAGCTTAAAACAAACGAAAACGCAATGCGCGCAATAATAAAAAGCGCCATGAACTCTTACCGCAGCCAGTCATGGGTGCGTATATATGTTTCAAACGGAACCGCCGAAGTTCTGCTAAAAGGCGACAATAACATTATTAACGAGCTTAAGGAAATCTCCGACAACATAAAAGTTATCCCTAACCCCGAAATGGATGACAGCGACTGCCTTTTGGAAACCCCCGAAAAAATCATAGACGCCGGCATAGGCCCACAGTTTGAAAAGTTAAAGGCCGCTGTTGAAAACAGCGCCGCCAATACGCAAAAATAATTTTTACGGAAGCAGGATTTTACAGATGGTCGATTTACAGGCCGCCCTCGATACCGTTTTGAAGACAGACCCTTTAAGCTATAAGGGAAAAGTTAAAAATATAGTCGGCATGATGGTCGAGGCGACCGGTGTAGACGCTAAAATCGGCGATATATGCATAGTAGGAAAAGCCGAGGGCGTCAGCACGGGCGTTACGGCCGAAGTCGTCGGCTTCCGCGAGGGCAGCGTGCTTTTGATGGCTTACGGCGACATAAAGGGCATAGGCCCCGGCAGTACGGTCGAGCCTACCGGCCATAAGCTGCGCATCCCTGTCGGCGATTTTCTTAAAGGCCGCACCATAGACGCTACCGGCCGCCCCATAGACGGCCTCGGCGCTTTCGAGACCGGATGTTACTACGATATAGACGCGCCGTACATAAACCCGCTCGAAAGGCCGCGCATAAGCGAAACGCTGTGCTACGGCATAAAAGCCATAGACGGCCTTTTAACCATAGGTAAAGGCCAGAGGATGGGCATTTTCTCAGGCAGCGGCGTCGGCAAGAGTACGTTAATGGGCATGATAGCAAAAAACGTGCAGACTGATATAAACGTAATCGCCCTTGTCGGCGAAAGGGGACGCGAAGTCAAGGAGTTTATAGAAAAAGATTTAGGCGAAGAAGGTCTGAAGCGCTCCGTCCTTGTCGTGGCTACTTCAGACCAGCCGGCCATGTTCCGCGCAAAGTGCGCCTCCGTCGCTACAACCATAGCCGAGTACTTCCGCGACCAGGGCAAAGACGTGCTGCTTATGATGGATTCGCTGACGCGTTTCGCTATGGCGCAGAGGGAAATCGGCCTTGCGACCGGCGAGCCGCCCATCGCGCGCGGATACACGCCGTCCATTTACGCAGAGCTGCCAAAGCTGCTCGAACGCAGCGGCAACTTTAAAAAAGGCTCCATAACCGGAATTTACACCGTTTTAGTCGAAGGCGACGACACAAACGAACCCATAGCCGACACCGTGCGCGGCATACTTGACGGGCACATAGTGCTTTCACGCAAGCTCGCCGGGCTGAACCATTACCCGGCCATAGACATAAACGCGAGCATTTCAAGGCTTATGACCGACATAACAACCCCCGAACACCAGAAGCAGGCATCAAAAATACGCAACCTGCTTTCGTTATATTACCAGAATTACGACCTTATCTCCATCGGCGCATACAAGCCCGGCATGAACCCGCAGCTCGATGAAGCCGTAGGCAAGATAGACAGCATAAACGCTTTTTTAACGCAAAAGGTAAATGAAAAATTTTCTTTTGAAGAATCTGAAAAAATGATGGAGGCAATCTGACGTTATGAAAAAATTCGTTTTTTCACTTGAAAGTGTACTCCGGTACAAGCGCCAGTTTTTGGGCGTCCTTAAAAATGAGATGGCGCGTCTTGAAGCCGACCTGCATGAAATAGAAAACAGGATAGCAAAAGCCGAGAACGAATTTGACGTGATTAACGGCAGGCTCCACTCCGCGCTGCGGGGAAGCCTTACAGCACAGGACTTTGCCTCATATAAAGCTTACCTCCATTATTTAAATAAAAATATAGAAAAACTCAATACGGAAAAATCAGCCGTACTGTTAAAAATATCATCCAAAAAGCAGGAAATTATCAGCATGAACAGCGACATTTCAGGCCTTGAACGTTTAAAGGACAAACACTGGGACGAGTACTCGAAGCAAAGCAGGAAAGAGCAGGAGCTTCTCATAGAGGAGTTTATCGGACGTACGAAATGCGCCGCCGAGTGACTCCGCGCCTAACACGCTATCTTATTTAATTTATTTTAGATAGATGCACAATGCGGCGGTTTAACCCGCCGGTAGGCATATTTTTTACAGAAAGGGGGTGAAACAGATGGTAAACAGTATAGGCACCCAAAGTACACAGAGCGCGCAGTCATATACCGCCGCGCAAAATGTGCAGGTGCAAAACAAAAGCAGTTCCGATGCCTTTAAGTCCATGCTTGACACTGCGGTAAACGAGCAGGACGGGCAGGATACTTCCGTAAACGGCGAAACTGCGGCAGGTTCCGCCTCAAAGAAAACTAACCAGAAAGGCAGCGGCGACAGTTCAGCTGCCGACGGCGCCGTGTCCGAGGCAGCCGAAAGCCTGCAGGCACAGACAGCACAGGCCGCGCAGCCGCAGGAAACGTTTCCCAAAAACGTGCTCTCCGTTCAAACGCAGCCTATAGCAGACGGCTCGGCGCCTCAAGTACAGGCGGCATCGGCCGCTGTGCAGAACACCGCGGATACGGTACAGGTAAAAAACGGCAATCCTGTTTTGGAAGCCGTAAAAACAGCAGGAACATCCACAGCCAATGAAGCAAGCCCGGCCGCCTTTGCCGTACCGGCTAAAGCTGAAGAACAGACAGCCACGGCTGTCACGCCAAAGCTGACGGAGCTTTCCACAAAAAGCCAGCTAGATAATACATCCGCCGCAAACCGTAACGGCAAAACAGCCGCTCAAGGCTCCTCCGTTTCCGCGGGCAGCGCCCAAGTCCAAAATACCGAAACCGTAAAAGGTGCAGGCGCCGCATACG
>ENA-UOOE01002673-UOOE01002673.1-fermentation-metagenome-genome-assembly--contig:-NODE-2673-length-12384-cov-334.250061_pt1 | contig 12384 bp, 22 predicted proteins | sample MGYA00245776_ERZ724021 | MGnify/ENA primary metagenome ERZ724021 (study PRJEB28704, sample SAMN03018321) | fermentation metagenome | biome: anthropogenic terrestrial biome; feature: soil...
TAAGCATTTTATTATCTGACTTAACAGATGCAAGCTGTTTGTTCGCAATCTGCAGTGCCCGCGCCATAACCTGCTGCGGACTGTTCCAGCTTTTCTCAACGGCAAGGAAATACTGCCGCGCCTGCTTACCCCGCTCGGTTCGCTGAATCATACAAAGTTCCTTGGCCATGTCGATAGTAAGCACATAATCAGTTGCGGAATAGGTACGCTCTCTTTTCTGAGAAGGTACATTCTCAATTTTGAGCGGGTCAAAATCAATTCCTTCCGCAAATCCGTATTCCGTCATGCGCGGAAACCAGTCTTGAAACTTGGTCTTGACCTCCAGGAATTTATGCAGTTCCCGCGCGGAAACTGCCGGCCTGTCATTTGCGTATGTAATTGGAATCAATTCATTCATGTTTCTGCCTCCATTCGTGCCCACAGCCGGTTAAGCTTGTATTCTTCCTGACTGGAAGTGTCACCAAAAATTATCCGCATCTGGTCAAGCATAATCTGTACGTCGGCAATTTCTTCAATAATATCGTCTTCCAAGTATTCAGCTTCATTTTTGTTTTTATTTTCTGCACGACGGTATTTTAAAATTGCCTTTGTCAGTTCCGACATTTCTTCAATGCACATATCTCCCTGCATTTGAGCGCCATATGTGAGAATCGCACGGCACTCAATTTCTTTTCTGCGTTCTGACGTCATTACTTTTCCTCCTCACTCGATAAATGCACGGCCACATGCTCCACATTTTGCGTGTCTATGGCCATTATTGGTACATACTCCTGCGTGAGCTTTTTCACCGCAGATTGGGCACTTGAATTCAACTTCCACACCACGCCTTACGCCTTTCAGCGCATTGCTGGCAGCTTTGGAAAACTTAAATATCTCCTCTAAATCTTCTTTTGTAAACACGTCTTCAAGTTTTTTCACTTTTTCTTTCCTTTCAATTTCGGCAAAACATAACTTTCAAACTCCTGCCGCTCTGTGTTCCCTCCTTGGCATTTTTTCAATTCTGTTAAAACGCTTGAAATTTGTTTTTAATCGTTTCTTGTTTATCAAACGTAAAAGGTAACTGTAAAGCCATAAAAATCTCGCACAGGTCAAATCTCGCAATCTCACAGCTATGTATGCAGCTTGGGTAAAACATACTTTTCAAATTCCAGCCGTTCTGCGTCCGATAATGGACACCACGGCGGTATATTTCGCCACCTGAGATACCGGCCAAACAACGGACGCACCTCTGGGTGGTTGATGTTGACCCGGTATCCCCACGGATTGTGCTGCAGCAACACACCGGTTTCTGCCGGCTTGTCACGATACATCGTTCAGCATCTCTTTGCCCAGCTGGCTTTCAAGAAGTGTCAAAGCGGAGGCTTTGTCGCTCATTCGTATTTCTTCTTCGATTTGCTCTAGGTACCACGGCTGCAGACGCTGTCCGTCCGCGGTCCCCTCGCGGAAAATGATGCGCTGAATCTTTTTGCAGGCACGGTCATATACGCTTTGCTCGTATGTAGTCATTTTGCCCTCCTGTAATCTTCGGCTGTCACGGGAACTACCTGGTAGTGGTCACTCATCAGCCGGCTGTAGGCGCGGTCCCCACAGTCGCGGCGAAGTTCTTCCCCCGGCAGCAGGTTTGTAGTGACAATGGTCGGTCGGTTTTCTCTCCAGCGCGCATCCAGGATGATGGTCAGTTCCTTGCGTGTCCACTCGCTGGGCTTCTCTGCGCCCAGGTCGTCCAGCAACAGCACCCGTGAGAGTAGTGCTTTGTCCAGAATCATCTGCTGCTCGCCCTCGTCTCCGCCCGGCATCAGCATTTCCAGCATCTGCGGCACGCACCAGTAGGCGGCACGGTATCCGTCTTCCAGCACGCAGCTGAGAACAGCGCAGGCAAGGTGCGTCTTGCCACAGCCGGTGGGACCGTACAGGATAAGTCCGCTCCCATCCCGGATATTCTCCTGTCGGTTCAGCAGGTAGTCCTTGACGGTGGAAAACGCGGATTCAGTGCCCGGCAGCCGGTGATAGTTGTTGAGCTTCGCCCCAGCAAAATTCCGGGGAATATTGGCCCATGTAAACCGCGCTTTCCGTGCATCAGCCTTTTTTTCGGACTTAATCCGTGCGTCTTCCTTGCGGACTTCCGCCGATTTGCATGAACACGGGCACTCAAACACACGTCCGCTCATGGGGAAGCGGTACGCAAAAATGTGTTCGCCGCAGTTGGGGCAAATCTTCCCGGTGTCGAACACATTCGGGGAAATTTTTTTTGCTCGTTCTTCCGTCATCTGGATGCGCTCCTTTCCGCAAATGCCTTGTACCGCTCCGGGTCCGAAAGATCCGTTTCTGCTTTTTTTCCGGAGTCTTTGCCTTCCAGCACAGCCTTGATGTAATTGACCGACCTGCCGTGCTTTGAGCAGGCCTCGTCAATGGCGTCCAGCAGCCTGTCCTTCCCGTATTTCTCTGCCAGCTGTGCAAGTCTGCGTTCATCAAGCCCAGACAGCCCCGGTTTGATTTTTTTGCAGAACTCGGTTTTTATGATTTCAAAAGCGCCTGCATCTGCATTGTCACGCGCACTACCCGAAATAGAGTGATTGCCTATAAGTCTAGATACAGGTTCTTTAAGGTCAAGTACTGTACGGTCAGGTACTGTTAGGTAGTCACCGCGATTTCCGCGTGACGCCTGCGTGACGTCACAGCTTTTTTGCGTGACATTTTGTGCATTGTCACGCGTGACAGGTGCGTGACAAATATCTTTTGCAGTACCTTTTTCCCTCTCTATATCACACTTTTTATTGCGCCGTTTTTCCTGCCGTTTCCGATCCTGCTCACGCTTTGACTCACGCCGTTCGGATAATTTCCCAGTGTAATCCGACCAATCGTGTAGAGCATAGGCCCCGCCACGGTCCTCCAGCAGATTTGCTTTTAGCAGTGCTTCAATCAGCTTCCCTGATTTTTTAGCAGGCCAGTCCAGCGCCATTTCAATGTCATCTGCCGTCATTCCGGACAGGTTCCCACTTGAGTCTGCATTGTCAAGGCTCCATGTCCAGAGGTCAATCATAAGTCCTACGGCATAGCGCCTGTCCACTTTCAGCAGTCGTGCAAGGACCAGTATCTTTTTGTGTCTGGGCATCTCCTGATGCAGCTCCAGCCATGTTGTCATCTTAATCTCATCCCTTTTGTATTAGAGCCTGTACCACCCATCCAACCCGGCTCTGCTGTGTTTTAGCCTTTTGCTTCTTTGACTTCTCCGGTTCCCAAATCCACATTTTCTGAATTGATTTCTGTAGCTTCCACTTCAATCGTTTCATTCGGGACTGTGAACATATCGTCCGAAATCTCTGTTTTAATGGTTTCGTCAGCGGACAGTCCACGCACGAATTCGGTTTTCAGCGGCGCATATTTCAGGGCACGCTTTAAGACCGTTTTCTTTGCCATCTCCTCAAAGTTAGTAGTCCATGGAGAATAGCTGCTGCTGTATGCTTTGCTGTATTTCTTTGCAAAGCGGCGGACATCTTCAACGCTCATGACTTCAAAGCCGAAGCCGCCATCCTTCGTTTTGAACATACCATAAAACCATACCGGTTCACCCTTATCAGCGTTCTTGCAGGGGACGTGGCGCAGCTTTGGCTCCAGACCCAACTCATACTCAAATTCATCATTCGCGTACACCGTGTGCGCCTGAATCACACTTATCTGTCCGGACCGATAGGCAAGGTCAATCAGTCCCTTATATCCAAGCTGGAACTGGCACTCCAGTATGCCCTTGTTTCTGTATGGAATGAGGTAGGCCTGTCCAAGCGGCGTGTTTGGCTCCAGCCCAAGCTGTGCAGCCGTCATCATGGCGCCAAGGAAGGACTGCGGGGTGGTTTCAGCAAGCTTCGGATTTGTGGACAGTGCCGACAGAACAATGCGAGTGAAGCGTTCCGGCGTCAGCACCGACGGCAGGGCCTTCTCGATTTCTCCCTGCATTTTCTTTATGTAGTCCTGCATTGTACGCCTTTCAGCTTTTACTGTGGTGGTAGTGGCAGCAGCTTTCTGAATAGATGTCATTTTGCATTCTCCTTTATGTCAAACTTACGGAACGTAGAATCTTTGTAGTAGCTGCTCAAGTCTATGTCTGGATGGTCCTTTGCAAAGCGACGTGCATCAAACGTGCGACGGTGCTGCTGCTTCCAGCTGACGGAATAGTCACCACAAATGCCGGACTCCCGCTCTCCAAGTCCTGACTGCAAAGCCTGCTTATAGCTGCCCAGTTCCTGCTGATAGGACTGAATCAGTGCCTTCGTATGAATGTAATTCCGGATTGTGTCACTATACTGCTGCAGGTCTTCCGGCGCCTCTGCCGGGTTACTGGTCGGGAAAATCGTTTCCAGCGTTTCGCTGGTTGGCGGCAGCCCATCCACCGGCGGTGGAACATCTGGCACAACGTAGCTGTTCCAGAAGTCCGCTTCGGCCTGCATGAGGGCGTCAATTTCAGCCTGGTCCCGCTCAATCGTGAACCACTTGAAGCCCTGCCCCAGAATCACACAGGCAAGATACCAGCGGTCCCAGCCGGTCACGGCGAGGTAATGGACGCACTGGACGTAATAGTTTTCCGGGAACTCGCCGTTCTTGAACTTCTTGAGGTTCATCACACTTGTTGTTTTGCATTCCAGCCCGGCATGTTCACCGACAACTGCCCGGTCAATGTTCGCATGAGCGAACGGTAACGCTTTGCTGCGGAAAAAATCTGTACGGCGGCGAACTTTTTTCCCGGTTGCTTCCATGAAGCGGTCCGCAACATATTGTTCCAGGTCACGGCCCTGGCGCATTGCCTCATTGTCTGGCTTGTCCGGCAGCCGGCTGGTCTTGTCTGCCCAGAGCATATAGGGCGTTACATAGTGGTTCATACCGACGATGGCTGCGGCATCGCTCCCACCAATGGATTTTCGGCGTTCTGCAAGCCACTGCTCGTGTGTCAGCTCCATCTGGCTGCCTCCTCATCTGTATCTACCGGCAGCCAGTCGCCAGAGTAGAACCATTCGACCAGCGCTGCGGTGAATTCCTCTCGGAAATCTCCTGGGAGCGACGAAAAGCATATTCCACAGCGTTTCATTGCATAGGGCAATGCGTTATCTGGTGAAATGTATCGGCCACTTTCCGGCCCAATGCCGCGATAGGCGGTTTTGCAAATGTTCATTTGACATTTACCTCCTAAGTGGGTAATATGTAGTTAAGATATTTTCGTTTCTGCCGTTGTCATGGTTGCAGCCTTGGCAGCGGATTTTTTTATGCACCGGGATATCCAGTACCATGATGTGCGCGCTGCTGGCAGAGGTGACAGGGACTTTCTGGCGCGGTCATGGGGTAGGCTCCTGCGAAACAATTTGGCAAGCAATGCTGCAATCTTCAAGCACTTCTTGATTCATATTGCCACGCTGGGGGTCAAGTTCATCAAGATATACCCCTTTTATGCAGCTGTGTCCGATTTCTCGTTCTTCCTTTGCTCTCCGCGCAAATACATCTGGAAAGTCCTTGCGAATTTTATTCCAATAACCCATACCGCCTTTAACGCACCCGATACAGTTGTTGTTGAGGTATCCCAAATCATACATAGCAGGACGTTTAAGTCCTAATTTTTTGCATAATCCATGGCAGTCTTGTTTCGTGAGTCCGTGTTCTATCAGCGGAAATTCATGATTAAATTCCGGCATGGAGTTCTGTATTCTGTCTGCTCTGCGCCTTTCGTTTACGTCATACCCCCATACATAAGTGTGTCCGACCCCGTTTTCGCACTCCCATTTTTGGCGAACACGCTTTTTTAGCTCAAATGTGCATGGCGCGCCATAAGGAGTATTAATACACCTACGTTTTTCAATCACATCATCCACGCTTGCGTACTTATCACTTGTGAGTATCTCAATCTTTTTGCCCAGCAAATTTTCGCAGTCGTGCAAAAATCTAAGGCTGTCAGGGTGCTGATTGCTAACGTGCGTATAGATTATTTTGTCAATGTTTAGTGTCAAATAGCACGCAATGAAGGACGACACTCCGGTCGAAAACCAACACACTTTCATTTTTGTTCACCTGCTTTCCCGCCGCAAAACGGGCAGGGCTTCAATTCACTCATGCGTTCAATCCTCCCACTTGCTCAACAGCCATTTGACTTTGCACTGTGTACAACAATCATGATTACTCCCACCGTCATAATCACATGGGGAAGTGCTGGGACAACTTATGTAATCGACGATTTCTTCCTGGGTGAAATCCTCTTTCAGTGCAAAATCATTTAAGCCATCGGCTAAAACTTCCGCGTTCGTCGGTTCATTGGAAGTCTCTTTATCCGCAAGGCCGCTTAAAATGCCAGCCCATTTTCGCATTTTGTCACGCTGTCTCCCCGAAAGCTTAGGGTTGTCGCATACCTGTTGCATGATAATCGTCGCCGCAAAGATCAGCGCTGTTTCTGTTTCTTTATTCATTATTTTTCCTCCATCACATCAATCACTGACTGTTTACTGCTGACACCGTGCCGGACCGGGTGCCGCTTGCGGTTACAGATACGTCGTGCATTGATGCCTAATCTCGCAATTATGTAGCATAGAAACCCGGCACCGACCAGCTGCAGAATCGCAGATGATACCGTATAAATCATGCTTTCACCTTCTTTCATTCTTTAATGGGCCGAATCTTGCCATACTCAATGAGTTCCGGTTCTGGATCATTATGTACACTGCTAAGGTATTCCAGCAGGCTGTCGTAATTTATCAGGCGTTTTTGCCCCAACACTTGTGTTTTGATTTTTCCCGACAGTGCCAGTCTCCGTACCATAGATTCTGTTACACTGGTTTGTGGGTCATCTTCCTTTAGCTGCTTATACGCATCTTTCAGCAGTCGCATGCGTGGCTGCTGTGGCGCTTCTTTGCGTGAATGTTTCATAATGGTCGCGACCTTGTTGGCAATGATTTGCAATTCTGCATCTGAAAATTTCAATTCAGGCATTGGTATTCTCCTTTCCTCCCGGCCGCTGATTGTAAGCAGAGTTATGAGAGTATTTCTTCTGCAGCGCTGGGGCTATCAGCGCCAACACTCTGCCCACAAGCAGTGACCGGAAATTATTGTTAATTGTTCTTTCTCGGTGTAAAATAGTGTCAGGAAGGAAGATGTAAAATGGCTGATAATAAATTTGAGGCACCAGAAATTGAATCTCCAAATTTGCTGAATCAAAAGTCAGAATGGATGGAATCATTTAATTTTGGTGATTACAAAAGTCCTGCTGAAACCATTGAAGAAATGAAAAAGGAACTTGAAAAATCGAATCAAGCAATCAGTGATGTAAAGGCTGAACTTCAAAAAGAAAGAGACTCACATAGGCACGATACATTAAAACAAATTTTAATTACGTTGCTTGGATGTACCGTCAGTTTCCTTTTGGGCTATTTCTTACATTAGTGACAGGCTGCTATATGTCCTATAAGTACAAATATCCAGGCTAAGGCCATTCCACAAATAAAGCCGATACGCCATCCTTTGTGCCATTCATGGGATTTCATTTTTTCTCTCCTCCTTTCACGGTTTGTCCCCCCTCTACCAAGTGGTATAATTTGGTCAAAAGGAGGTGATAGGAAATGGATGAAAATTTTACTGAAGAATTTCGAACTTTCAAATGTTGGAGATACAGAATAAACACAACAATTCGGTATGTGTACGAAGCTGATTCTGACGGGAATCAAAAGCTTGTAAATGCATACTGCTCACTGCAAAGGCAAGGGAAAAGATGCTACGGTATGCAAGGACCCGACCGTCCGTGCCCACTCATTTCAGTACGCTGATGAAATCTTGTCAGTGAAGGTATCCAAAAGCTTGTCATTATAGTTCGCCGGAACGCAGTAGCAAAAATCTCTAAAGCAGCATTCAGCACAATGCTGCTTTACTTTTTTGCAATGGCACTGCAACCTTTTAAAGAACTCTTTGCTATCCATTATGTAGCCTCCTTTTCTTTTGCTTTAATAAGCTCGTCCAGCGCTGCATTGAACTTTTCTTTTGCTCCTGCTGGGTGTCTCGCTCCGTTGAGTATCATAGATATGTAGGATTTTGTGAACCCTAACTTTTTAGCAAGTTCATCATAGGTAATGCAGTTAACGTGCATTTTACCTATGACAGTTCCAGTCCATTTTTCAAGCAATTTGAATTTCCTCCCATCTTTTTAAATTTTAGGGGTTGAAAAAGTTAACACAGTATGCTATTATTGAATCGCGAGTTCAAATAGTACACAATGCAGCTGTTAATATATGCCGTGTTGTTAACTCATGCAACCTACAATCGTTATTATACGGTGAACTTATGCAACTGTCAATGCTAAAGAGCGTACTTTTGCAACGTTTGTATGGATGCACAATTTTAGGAGTGTTAAATTGTGTTTTATGACAACTTTGTGAGATTATGCAACTCTGTGAACAAGTCACCGAGTGCTGTTGTTTTGGAGGTTGGATTGCAAAAATCAACTGTAACAAGATGGAAAAACGGAAGTATTCCAACGGATGCTACAGCAATGAAGTTAGCTAATTATTTTAATGTATCAGTTGACTACCTTCTCGGAAATGAGCAAAAAGAAAAGGCTCCCTCCCAAAATGAGAAGAACCCTGAAGATATTACTTTCGATGATTTCACTTACGCCATGCATAACGAATCTGGAAATTTATCGGAAGAGGACAAGGAAATTCTGCTAAATCTTGCAAGAGATTTGGCAAAGCACCGTATGGAAAAGGATAAAAGAGAAGGAAAGTAGAGCTTTCGAGGAAACAGTTACGGAACTTTCAGAAATCTATGAGGAAATTGATAAAAGAAATATAGATTTAGTTGGAAGACCAATAGAGTTTGTAAATACTGATGCTGATGCAGTGACATTTAAATTTTACAACGAAAAATATTCAATTGTGCTGGATACCTCTAAAGTTAAAACGATAGCACAAATAAAAACGACGTTTATACATGAAATCGGCCACTGTGCTACCGGGTGCACCCACCATTTAGACAGTTCACTGGACTTAATCGGCCAGCATGAAGACAGAGCCAATCGATGGGCAGTAGAACGCTTTTTGCCGTTCAAAGAAATGCAGCATGCCATGCAAGCAGGGCTCACAGAATCGTGGCAGTTGGCCGAATATTTTGACGTATCAGAAAAAGCGATCAGGTGGGCTCTCAGTTATTATACAGAGAATTGCGGCATGTCCTTTAATGAAGCATCATAAAAAATAAGTCCTCAGCATCAACAAATGCTAAAGGGCTTGAAAAAGGAGCGTGAAAATTGGATACAATAAAAATTGAAGACATACAGGCACTGTGCAATGCCCGAAAAATTATATGGTCAAGTCACTGTGCACAGCGATTAATAAAGCGAAATATTCCCAAAGCAGACGTTAAAAATGCTTTGCTGAATGGAGAAATCATTGAGCAGTATCCCACTGACTATCCATACCCAAGTTGCTTGGTACTGGGACTGACTTTAAAGCAACTATATTTGCATGTTGTCGGCGCAATCGGAAATGAAGCACTGTTCATGATAACAGCTTATTATCCAAACCGTGATAAATGGATGCCAGACTTCAAAACTAGAAAGGAGCAGAAACAATGAATTGCTTAATTTGTAAAGGAAACCTTGAGCATAAACTCACCACTTTTATGACTGACCTTGACGGCTGCATTGTTATTATTAAAAATGTGCCCTCTCTTGTCTGCTCTCAATGCGGAGAAACTTATTATGATGATGATACTATGGAACAGCTTGAGAAAATTTCAAATTCCCTTCGTAAAGTCGTCACTGAAGTCGCCATTGTAGACTACCCCGGCAGAGTAGCATAAAAAATAGGCTCTCCGGTGCCGATAACACCAGAGAACCATTTAAAAGGGTTGTATTTGCGTTTAAATTCCCCCATTCGATATTATAAACTTATTGGCATAATTTGTCAATAATGAGAAGGGGAAATAATTATGTTCTGTCCAAAATGTGGGGCTGACGCAGGCGATGCAAACTTTTGCCCAAAATGTGGGGCAAAAATTCCACAGCAGCCAGTACCAAGCTACCAACCTATGCACATACCGTTAAATAAAAAAGGACCAAAGAAAAAGCACAAAGTCTGGAAAATAATTCTCGTCACAGTCTTGGGAATTATATTGGGAACTATCATTCTTTCTATAATTTTTCCAGCATCTGACGAAACAAATAGTTCCAGTTCGTCAATATCCAGTAAGGTCAATGAAAGTAATTCTTCTAAAACTTCGTCAAAACCAGTTTCATCAAAACTGGCAACGTATGAAACCAAGAACAATGGTACTGTTTCCATCACTGTTAATTCAGTTGATAAAAAAGATAGTGTGTCAGCTGGGCTGTTGACTGAATATCAGCCTAAAGCTGGCGCTAAAATTTTGGTTGTTAATTTGAAAGTTAAAAACACTAGCAATGAAGCCTATTCTTTTTTGGTGTCAAATTTTCAACTGTATTCAAACGATGGGAAAAAATATTCTCCAAGCGCAATGTTGACAGCTAAAAATTATTTAAACGCAGAATCCATTAATCCTGGTGTATCAATATCAGGTGACGTCGGATTTGAAATTCCCGAAAACATGAAGCCTTCTGACTTCACTTTGAAGTTTCAAGATATCGTTTCTTCCGACAACACCATAAGTATTAAATTAAAATAAAAAAATCCCGCCGCTGGTTGCACCCAGCAGCAGGAAAGACACCGGCCGGAGCCGGAGCACAATGTATAATTACTTAGATATTGTACTCCAAACCCGGTCTGAAATCAACAGTCCGGGCATTTTTATGCCCTTTTTTAGGAGGATACAATATGGCAACAATTACAAAACGCGGGAAATCATATCTTATCAGCACTTCATGCGGATATGACAGCGCAGGCAAACAAATTAGAAAGACAATGACGTGGAAACCGGAATCCAGCATGACGGTCCGGCAGGAAAAGAAAGCTGTTAAAGCCGCCGCAGTACGGTTTGAAGACCGAGTACAAAGTGGGCAGTATATTGATTCAACTATCACATTATCACAATTCATTGACCAGTGGCTGTCAGATTATGCGGAGGTCAGCCTGAGAGCGGATACAATAGCCGGATATAAGGCCAATATCCCAACAATTAAAGCCGCACTGGGGCATCTAAAGCTGTGCAAAATACAGCCACAGCATATTATAGAGTTCTACAAAAATTTATCTGAAAATGGTGTGCGAAGGGATACAAAGTATCAGTGCACTATAGATTTACAAAAGATTTTAAAAGAAAATAACATTTTAAAAAAAGACGCTCAAGCAGTGTTTGGAATTTCCTATGCAACACTATTCCAAGCTGTCAAAGGCAGAAACATTTCAAAAGCAAGCGCTGAGTCAATCTGCAGGGCTTTAAAAATCAGTATGGAAAAATCGTTTAAACCAGTTGGAAAAGATAAGCTTTCCGGTAATACCATTCTTCATTATCATAATTTATTGAAATCAATTTTTTCTACTGCAGTTCATTGGCAAGTACTTGTATACAGCCCTGTAGACCGGGTTAAAGCCCCCAAAAAAGAATACGTGGAGCAGGAATGTTTAACCGCAGAGGAAGCACAAAAGCTTGTGTGTCTTCTGGATGGGGAGCCTGAAAATCGCAAAGCAGCAACATTGATTGCGTTATGCAGTGGCATGCGACGCTCTGAGCTATATGCCCTTAAATGGGACAGTATCGATATTGATACTTGTACTGTTTCTATCTGCAAAACGGCGGTATATGTGGCAAAGCAAGGAATAGTTAATGGGGATACAAAAAACAAAAAAAGCACACGTGTAATCAAGTTACCGTCCTGCTGCCAGCGGGTGTTGCTCGAATATCGTGCCTGGTATAATGAGCAACGCCTTGCCTGCGGCGACCAGTGGCATGACAGCAATAGGTTGTTCGTAACTTGGAACGGGGAACCTGAATCCCCCGAAAATTTTACAACATGGTTTCGTACATTTCGGAGAAAAAACAATTTGTCGGAGGGTCTGCATCCACACAGCCTGCGGCATACTAATGCCACGCTGCAAATTGGTGCGCACCAGGATATAAAAACTGTTTCGTCAAGGCTCGGTCACAGTCAGACCAGTACAACGCTGAATGTTTACGCTCATGCAATACAAGAAGCGGACGCAACAGCAGCCGATGTCTTGAATGACTTGCTTACCCCATCGAAAAAAGCATGATTTTATTTTTGTTGTTTATTTGTTGTTTATTTAATCAAAAACAGCAAGTCCTCGTTGAAATCGGATGAAACCGAAAACCTTGAAAACCCGCATGAATACTGGATTTTTAAGCATGGTTGAAAACGTTAGACTTCATAATTTGGTGACTCCGACTCCAAAGGCCCCCGGTTCGAATCCGGGCAGGCGCACCAAAACGAAA
>ENA-UOOE01002674-UOOE01002674.1-fermentation-metagenome-genome-assembly--contig:-NODE-2674-length-12380-cov-8.502961_pt1 | contig 12380 bp, 18 predicted proteins | sample MGYA00245776_ERZ724021 | MGnify/ENA primary metagenome ERZ724021 (study PRJEB28704, sample SAMN03018321) | fermentation metagenome | biome: anthropogenic terrestrial biome; feature: soil; material...
GGAACCGTTTGTAAAATTCATGAAAGGCGAAAAGCAAATGGACGTTCAAAGGTAATCCAAAATTTTGTTGGAGGTGCCTTATGAACTGGAAAACCCGCATGTACCTGTCCCTATGGCTCTGGAACGACCTGACCTCTCACACACTCGTGGCAATGATTCACCGTGACCCGGAACACGCAGTGATCTATCGCCGGGCGCTCCGGATGATTGAGGAGGGACGCGTATGAAACTGCTGATGCTGGCCGTGCTTATCGGCTTCGGGGCGGCGACCGTCCGTAACGAAATGGTACACCAAAACGACCGCCGTACGATTGCTCTGATTGCTGCAGCCTACGCCCTGATGTGCGTGCTGGTGCTGGCATGAACAACATCATCGGGCTACCGACGCCAGAGCCGGCGATGGGTATCTACCCGACCTACTACTTTGCGAATACCGATGAGGTGGCAATCCCGCGCCTGCCGGCCGACCCGGATACGGCGGCGGCAATTCTCGGAACATGGGCGCGGCTGCTGACACTTTGCAAGGTGCTTACACCAAAACAGGCGATTGAGGCGGCCCGGAAAGGGGCCGGAACGAAAGGAGAAAAGCCATGAAAGCAACAGGTATTGTCCGCAAACTCGACCATCTCGGCCGAGTTGTCCTGCCAAGAGAATTGCGGAGAACGATGGGGCTGAACGAAGGCACACCGATTGAGATTTTCACACAGGGTGACATGATTATAATCAAGAAATATCGCCCGAATTCTGAATCCGTCTTGCTGGCGGCGCTACAGGCCGTCTGTAAAGAAGTTGGGAAAGACCCCGAGGCTTATCTGGAAGCAGCAAAAGAGGCGAAAAGCTGATGCTGGTGTTTAGCGCTAAACAGTTCCGCCACCACGCCGACCGCACCGTCCGCCGCACCCTGCCAGAATCGCATCTGGAGGCTCTGGACGGTAAGCCGGTGGCGTTTGGGAGAATCATCTACTCGGCGGACGGAGAAAACTGGTACCTTAACCCGGTGCCGCGCGAGTGGTGCGAGGAGGTGGGTGAATGATGGAAGCCCTGATTGACGCCCTGGCTTATCTGCTGCTCATCGGCGGCGCGTTGGCTGTCTGTATCGCCCTGGCTGCCGGCATCTGCCGGCTGGCTGGCAAGATTCGCCGCATTGACCGCAATGGCGACTGGGATGACCAGAGGACGCGCGAGAACAGGCAATACGTCCGCAACAGGCTCGGGCATGTGTGACCCATACTGTTGCGGTTGCATCCATCGCCGGCCACTGCGGGCATCTTTCAAGCGCGAATCTAAGGTCTGCTGTTACAGCCTTGATACCAACCATCTGCGCGGATGCCCAGCAGGCCCAGGATGCCCACACAAAACCGTGAGAATCGCCCGCAAAAAGAAAAACCGCTCCATGACTGTCATCACGAAGCGGCAAAAACCTGATACCAAACCAAAAGTATAACAGAACGGAGGAAAAAGTCAAATGAAAAACGTGAAGATGACCGTTGACAGCAATCTGCTGACCGTGACCGTCGATCTGTCCGTGCCCGGTGATCTGTCCAAAAGCAGAAAGTCACTGATCATCGCGTCCACCGAGGGAAACAAAGACGTTCCCGGCGCGTCGGGCGTCAAAATCGGTTTGAACGTCTACAAACCAAAAAATTAAAAGGAGGAACCGGCAATGTCCACAACCATTACTCTTGAGATTAAACCCGCACCCGAGCTCACAGCGCTGATAGATAAGCTGCTTTCCGCTCTTGCGCCGAAGACCTTCAGCACCACCCAACCTCTCCCACAGTCACCTGCCGAACAGGCGGTGCGCATGAGAATGCAGCAGGCCCCCGCTCCGCAGCGGCCCGCGCCCACATACGCTCCGACACCCCAACAGTACCGGCCGCAGCCGGCCCCCGCTCCCACGGCCCCGTATGCACCCGTCGTCCCCATGACCCAGTCCACCGCTCAGCAGCGGCCTTCGCGCTCAACAAACCCCACCCCTGCGCCGCGGCCGACAGGGTCCGCGCCAACTACCCCGATGCCCGCTGGGCGCTCGACTGCGCAACCGGCGCCTGTCGCCGCGGCACCCGTCTACACGCAGGAGCAGCTCGCCCGGGCAACCGCGACGCTGGCCGACGCAGGCAAGTATCCGCAGATTCAGCAGCTTTTCCAGCGGTTCGGCATCCAGCAGCTAACGGCGCTCCCCAAGGAACGATACGGGGAGTACGCGACAGCCCTCCGGCAGATGGGAGTGAGAATCTGATGCCCGAACGTAAGCACGCAATCCTCCCCGCCTCCGGCGCCGCCCGCTGGATGGCCTGCACGCCCTCGGCGCGGCTCGAGGAGCAGTTCCCCGACACCGGCAGCGACTACGCCGCGGAGGGAACTCTGGCGCACAGCATCGCGGAGCTCAAGGTCCGCAAAAAATTCGTCGAACCAATGGGGCCGCGAAAGTTCAACACCCGGATGAACAAGCTCAAAAAGGACCCGCACTACCAGGAGGAAATGCAGCGGTATACAGACGATTATCTCGATTATGTCTCCAAGGTCGTAATGTCCTATTCGTCAGCACCGCACGTGGCCGTAGAGCTCAAGCTCGACCTTTCCCGGTACGCGCCGGAGAGCTTCGGGACCGGCGACTGCATCATCCTCGGCGGCGACACACTGCACGTGATTGATTTCAAATACGGCAAAGGCGTCCCAGTCGGGGTCGAAAACAACCCACAACTCATGCTCTATGGCCTCGGTGCGCTGGACGCTTATGGGATGCTTTACAGCCCGAAAAAAATCATCCTGACAATTTTCCAGCCGCGCGCGGAGGGCGACACAGTGAAGAAGTGGGAAATTTCCCGCGATGACCTTATCAACTGGGGCACGTTCACCGTCCGGCCGGCAGCGGAGGCGGCTTTCACCGGCAAGGGAAAGTTCAAGCCCGGCGACTGGTGTCGGTTCTGCCGGGCACGAGCCACCTGTCGGGCACGGGCCGGGGCCAACATGGCGCTGGAGGACTTCAAGGGCATCAATGCGCCCAGCAAAAAAACAACCGGCAGCTTTCCAACACCGCCGTTACTTACGGACGCCGAGGTCGGCGACGTCCTGCAGCGCGGGGTCAATATTGAGAAATGGCTATCCGACCTCAAAGAGTACGCCCTGTCCGCCGTGCTGGACGGCAAGGAAATCCCCGGATGGAAAGCCGTGGAGGGCCGCAGCCGCCGCACCTTTGATGATATCGGAAAAGCTTTTAATGACATCAAAGCCGCGGGAGTTGATGAAGCGATGCTCTATGAGCGCCGGCCGTTAACACTGGCTGCTATTGAGAAAGCCCTCGGCAAGCCAAAATTTGTGGAAATCGCGGGCGCCCACGTCGTCACACCACCCGGCAAGCCGACGTTGGTACCGGAATCCGACAAGCGGCCGCCATACCACCCGCATGACGCGGTAAGTGATTTTAAGGAGGCAACCGGATGACCAGCCATATTTTTTATCAGCCTTCACTGCAAGCAACAACCGAATCAGAATATCATGCCATCCGATTCCAAGCACATGAGGGTGCTTTCCACGCGGAATTGATTATAGAAATGCTGCCAATTCTTCCGCTCTTCAAAATCCGCAAGCTGTTCCACCTGATGCTTTCCAGCCCGGACGGAAATGCAGAAGCAATCGCAATCACCCGCGAATGGATTACAAAAGCCCTGTTCGAGGCGGAAAGCGGTCTCACCTCTGCCCGTGCTGATTACACCAAAGGCTATCAGCCAATCCCAAAAGATAATCATTACAGCTATTACAATCAGCGACAGAGAAACCGTAAACTCACAAAAGCATTGAAAACTGCTGAAGCCGATTACAAAAAGCTCCAGAAAATCCAACTTGCCTATGAAAAGGAGAAATGAGAAATGTATCAGAATGATGCACTTAAAGTACTTACCGGAGAAGTTCGCCTGTCCTACTGCAACCTGCTGCAGCCCCGCACTCCGCAGGGCGGCGGAGACCCGAAATTCAGTGTAACTCTGCTGATTCCAAAAGTCGACACCAAAACAAAAGGCAACATCGACCAGTCTATTCAGGCAGCAATTAAAGAAGGTGTCAGCAGAAAATGGCATGGCCATCAGCCGCCGCAGATTCATATCCCCATTCATGATGGGGATGGAACAAAAGAAAACGGCGAACCGTTCGGTGAGGAATGTCGCGGCATGTGGGTAATTTCCGCGTCCACCAAGCAGAAACCGGAAGTCGTCGATACCTCCATCCAGCCCATTATTAACCCGTCTGACATCTACTCTGGCATGTACGGCCGGGTAACGATCCGCTTCTTCGCCTACGACAGCAATGGCAAGCGCGGCGTCGGCTGCGGACTCGGCAACGTGATGAAGACCCGCGACGGCGAGGCGCTCGGCGGCCATGCAAGCGCACAGAGCGATTTTGAGGGCATTGCGCAGGCCCCAGCGCCGGCCACCAACACTTATCCCGTGACGCCCGGCGGCACACCGAATATCACCGGTCCTGCCGCCAACCAGCAGTATCCGCAGTATGCACCGCAGGCTCCCGTCCCTGCGCAGGGATACCAGCCGCCCGTTGATACACCGCAAGGGTACCCGCAGGCGCCGGCGCAAGGCTATACCCCGCAGCAGCCCTATGCCTATGGCAATCAACCCTACAATCCCCAGCAGCACTAATTCAGTCCGTTCCTCGCGGAGTCATCGGATAAGGCCCCGCAGCCAAAAATCTTTATTGGGAGGGAAAAAACAGTGAGCATACCTGAAATCTGGAAAGACATACCCGGGTATGAAGGTAAGTATCAAGCCAGTACATATGGCCGAATCCGTAGCCTGACCCGCCAAATTACGCAATTAAGCCGCTATGGCACGTCATTTACACGAACAATTAGAGGCCGTATATTGCGTGCAGCCGGGTCGAAACGCGACCCACATCTGTATGTTGTCCTCGGCCACGGGGCGAACGGCTCTCCCGTTCATCAACTCGTTGCGCATACTTTTTTAGGTTCACAGCCGCCTAAATCAGACGTACGGCATCTTGATGGGAACCCACTAAATAATCATGTCGAAAACCTCGCGTATGGATCACGAACAGAAAATATCCTTGACGTGTTGCGAAATGGCCATGCTTGGCGGAAATTAACCTACCAGCAAGTTCAAGAAATATATACCCGGTTAAACGAAGGTGAAATCGGCGCCACCCTTGCAAGGGAATACGGAGTATCAGATACCATTATCTGCGCGATACGGAAGGGAAGAGTATTCAAATGCATCACATCTCAATAGACGTTGAAACTTTTTCTTCCATCCCGATCGGCAAGGCCGGGCTTTATAAGTATGTCCAATCCCCGGATTTTGAAATCCTGCTTTTCGGATACTCCCTCGACGGCGCGCCGCCGGTTGTAATTGATCTCACGCAAGGCGAAAAAATCCCGGTCCCGATCCAGCTCGCGCTCGCCAACCCGGACTGCGTAAAGCACGCACATAACGCTGCCTTTGAATGGTACTGTCTTTCAAAATTTCGCCGAATGCCGGAGCCCGCGATGCTCCGCTGGCTTTCCCAATGGCGCGACACGATGCTCCACGCGTTGTACTGCGGGTACCCGGCAAGTCTGGATGCCGCAGGCAAAGCCCTCGGTCTGCCGGAGGACAAACGCAAGCTGACGACCGGCAAGGCCCTTATCAAGCTGTTTTGCACGCCGCATACCCCAACCGATCGCGATCCCCGAACCCGCATCCGCCCGGCAGACGAGCCGGAAAAGTGGAAATTGTTTAAAACTTATAACGCCGGTGATGTGATCGCCGAACAGGAAATTGAACGGCGGCTCTCGCCGTTCCCGGTCCCCGACGCCGTGCAGCACCAGTGGGAAACCGACCTCCGCATCAATTCTCGCGGCGTGGGGCTGGACCTTGACCTGATCCACGGCGCGCTGGAATGCAGTGACGCCGTCACCGGGCCGTTGATGGACAAGGCCCGGAAACTCACCGGACTTGACAATCCCAACAGCATGGCGCAGGTCAAGAGCTGGATGCAGAAGCGCGGCATGGACATTAGCACGCTCCGCAAAGACGACGTGGCAGCTCTGCTCGATGACGACAAGCTGGACCCGACGGTTCGTCGGGTGCTGGAAATCCGGCAGGAACTTGGGAAGACCAGCACCAAAAAGTACGTCGCCATGCAGGCCGCCGCCTGCAAAGATGGCCGCATTCGGGGAACGCTGCAGTTTTACGGCGCCAACCGAACCGGAAGATGGGCAGGCAGAATAATTCAGCCGCAAAACCTTCCGAGAACGAATATCCATGGCAAGATGCTCGATTTTGCCCGTGAGCTCGTCAAGGCCCGGAAGATTGATGCGCTGAAACTAATCTATGGCAGCGTGCCCGATACGCTCTCCCAGCTCATCCGCACAGCGCTCGTCCCCGCGCCCGGCAATCTATTCGTCGACGCGGATTTCAGCGCGATAGAGGCCCGCGTGGTCGCCTGGCTGGCCCGGCAGCAGGACACGCTGGACGTGTTCCGCCGCGGAGAGGATATCTACTGTGCCACGGCCTCGCGCATGTTCGGTGTGCCGGTCAAAAAGCACGGCGTCAACGGTGAGCTGCGGCAAAAGGGCAAGATTGCCACTCTCGCCCTCGGCTATGGTGGCGGAACCGGAGCGCTCGTCAAGATGGGCGCCCTGAAGCAGGGCCTCACGGAAGACGAGCTTCCGGATATCGTCCAGCGCTGGCGGGAAAGCAACCCTCGCATCCGCGACTTATGGTACAAAGTGGAGAACGCCGCGGTCGGGTGTGTCCGGACCGGCCACCCGCAGGGTGTAAATGGGCTGCTATTCGCTATGGAGGGCGACCAGGGAACGAATCAATGGTTCATGACTATCACCCTGCCCTCCGGCCGGAAACTCTACTATGCCCGGCCATTTGTCACCCCAGGACAATACAATGCTGATGCGCTCCATTACTGGGGGATGAACCAGACGACCCATAAATGGGAAGTCGTAGACACGTGGGGCGGGAAACTCGTAGAGAACTGCGTGCAGGCCATCGCCCGGGACTGCCTGGCCGAGAACATCGAACGGCTGGAGACCGCCGGGTACCCGATTGTGTTCCACGTTCACGACGAGGTTATCATCGACATTGCAAATGAAAAGGCAGACCTCGACAAGGTCTGCCAGATTATGAGCCAGCCGATTCAATGGGCGCCCGGGCTACCGCTCAATGCGGATGGGTGGGTTGGGACATTTTATACAAAAGACTAATATGCAAAGGGAATCCAATCTCGTACCTCTTTTAATCCTCTATAAGTTTTCATCAGAGCCGAGTTGTCATGCAAAAATTGTAATCCATCAAGCGTCACATATGCCTCTGAAATTTTACATCCTTCTGTACTTAGTGTCCGAACTAAAAGTGCTCCTTTTATATACCCCTTATCCTGTAAATCAAGGATAATATGCGCAAATTGTTTTTCAGACAAGCCGTAATCTTCAGCGCTCGGATATGTTTCTTCTGATAATTCTTTCAGAATACTAAACGCAACCTTCAATTGATCAACAGCCATATTAATTCTCCTTACAACCTAATTTTTCTCTATTATATTTCATATTTCCCCAAGCGTAAAGGAGTGATTTGCCAAAATGCTCCAAAATGATCGACAAATAACCATCAGCGCGGCCAACAGCCGCAACGCGACACGCTGGCCGCTGCAGACACTCTACTGGTCGGAGCTCGTCGAGCGCCTGAAGACACCCGCGCGCGGGACCGAAACGCTGGACGCCTACCTGAAACTCTCCAAACGGCAGCAGGACAACCTGAAGGACGTCGGCGGATATGTAGGCGGTGCGGTACATAACGGCGGCCGGAGGAAGGTGAACAGCATCGACGGCCGCGACGTGCTGACCCTCGACCTCGACCACATCCCCGCCGGCGGCACGGACGACGTATTGCGACGCGTGGATGGCCTTGGCTGCGGGTACTGCATCTACTCAACCCGTAAACATTCCCCGGCAGCGCCGCGCCTGCGCGTGCTTCTGCCGCTGGACCGCATAGTGACGGCGGACGAGTACGAACCGATTGCCAGGAAGGCCGCGGAGCTCATCGGCATTGACATGTGCGACCCGACCACGTTCCAGGTGCATCGCCTCATGTACTGGCCGTCCTGCTGCTCCGACAGCCAATACGTTTATACCTACGGCGATAAGCCGTTTCTCAGCGCCGACGGCATGCTGGCACTGTATGAAGACTGGCACGACGTTGATGCGTGGCCGCGGGTCCCCGGCGCACCTGATGAACATAAACATCTCGCCGCAAAGCAGGGGGACCCCACGGCGAAGCCCGGCGTCGTCGGCGCGTTCTGCCGGACATACAACATCTACAGCGCCATGGACAAATTCCTCGCGGGTGTCTATATCCCAGTTGATAACATGCCCGACCGGTACACCTATGCCGCGGGCTCCACGACCGGCGGCGCTATCGTGTACGACAACGGGACGTTCCTCTATAGCCACCATGCCACGGACCCCTGCAGCGGGCGCCTGGTCAACGCCTTCGACCTTGTCCGTTTGCACAAATTCAGCGACTTAGATGATGCAGCGGAGCCGGGGACCCCGACCAATCGTCTGCCGTCGTACACCGAGATGTGCAAACTGGCCGTCGCCGACCCGGACGTCACTGCGCTGCTGAACAAAGAGCGATATCAGGAGGCGACAAAAGACTTTGCCGGAACGATGCCAACGAACGACACGGAATCCGAAAACTGGATGAAGGGCTTACAAACCAGCGCGATGGGTGCCGTGCTTAAGACCACAAAAAACATCCGGCTCTGTCTGGAACACGACCCATGGTTAAAAGGTCGAATCCGGCTTGACACTTTTTCCGACCGGCTGGTTGGCATAGCTCCGCTGCCGTGGGGCACCCGGGCGACCACAACTGGTCCTTTTGAATGGGGCGAAGCTGATGACGCTGGCGTTCGGGATTACATCCAGCAGGTGCTCAATATCAAGTCAGTAGATCTTGTGGCTGACGCAGTGCTGCTAACGGCCCAGACGCAGGCATTTAACCCGGTAGCGGATTATCTTAAATCGCTAAAATGGGACGGTACGCCACGGCTGGATACACTTTACATCGACTACCTGGGTGCTGAAGACTGCCCGTATATACGCGCAGTGACCCGTAAGGCTTTTGTAGCGGCCATCACGCGGGCATTTGAGCCCGGCACGAAATTTGACACCATGACTGTAATTGAAGGCCCCCAGGGCATTGGCAAAACAACATTACTGGCCCGTATGGGGATGCAGTGGTTCTCTAACAGTCTGGTTACCTTTGAAGGCAAAGAAGCTGCCGAATTGCTACAGGGTGCTTGGATTATTGAAATCGGCGAGCTGGAAGCATACTCAAAATCTGATATCCGGCTGGTCAAGCAGTTTCTTAGCAAAACTGAGGACCAATTCCGTGCTGCCTACGCCCGGCGCACCGAACGACACCCGCGCCGCTGTGTGTTTTTTGGTACAACCAACGGCTCGGAATACCTTCGGGACCCGACCGGAAACCGCCGTTTTTGGCCTGTGGATGCTACAAAAGGGCCACATCGTCTCAGTGTATTTGATGACCTGACGTCTGATATCGTCGCCCAGATATGGGCGGAAGCAAAGGTACGATATACCCTGCATGAGTCTTTAATCCTGCCCAAAAAATTGGAAGAGGAAGCCGAACGCCGCCGTGCGGCACATACAGAGCGAGACCCCTTGCAGGGTCAAATAGAGGCGTTTTTGGATAAACCCGTACCCACGGATTGGCAAGGCTGGGACGCGAGCCGCCGGGCAATGTATTGGGGTGGAGGCTCGCGTACTGAAATCCAAACGATCCCACGAGACCGGGTGTGTGCGGCAGAAATATGGCGGGAATGTCTTGGCAACCGCATCCCGATATCCAAAACAGACGCTCGAAGGATTAATGAAATTCTGTCTGGATTGGATGGCTGGGAGCCCGCAGGATTACAAAGATTTGGTGGAGAATATGGTCGGCAGAGAGGATTTAAACGAAAAATCGGTGTCAACATTAGCCTGAAAAGTTGTCAACATTCTCTTGAAGTTGTCAACATGTGGAAAAATATGGAAGTCAACAATGTCAACAAAAAAAATTAGAATGTTGACGCACAATGTTGACGGAAAAATGGCTAATCTATGCGGTTTATAGCTATTTGTCAACATTGTCAACATTATATAAAAGAAGAAGAAGAAATAGAGAAATAGACAGTATATACGCATCTCTAATACTCTATTTTACCGAGTATACGCGCGCGTAAGAAACGTGACAAGCTAAAGGAGAATCTAAAAATGCGAGAAAGTACGATTGAAGCATATCTCCGCGACCAGGTGAAAGAGCTGGGCGGTAAAGCATACAAGTTCGTCAGCCCCGGAAACAACGGCGTCCCGGACCGGTTGGTTTGCTTACCCGGTGGCCGGGTGGTGTTTGTGGAGCTGAAAGCGCCGGGGAAACAATCAACCACGATGCAATGGATTCAGCAAAATAGGCTGAAAAACTTAGGTTTTTTGGTGCGGATGTTGGATTGTAAAAAAGCTGTAGATGAATTCATCGCGGCCTGTAAGGCGATGCTGAAATGAAATTTATACCGCATGGCTATCAAGCCTATTGCATTAGCCGGATCGTTGATATGGCCGTTCCTGGCCCGGGATTGGGGCTTTATATCGACATGGGACTCGGGAAAACAGTGATTACGTTGACCGCTGTCAACGAGCTGAAATACAATCGCTTCGCCGTTCGCCGGGTGCTGGTGATTGCGCCGAAGAAAGTGGCGGAGGCGACCTGGGGCAGCGAAGCGCGGAAATGGGACCACCTGAAGCTGCTGCGGATTGTCACGGTGCTGGGCAGCGCGCAGAAGCGGGTCCGGGCGCTGAATACACCGGGCGACGTATACGTCATCAACCGGGAAAACGTCCCTTGGCTGGTGGACTATTACCGGAATGACTGGCCGTTTGACATGGTGGTCGTCGACGAGAGCAGCAGTTTCAAGAATCACCAGGCGAAGCGGTTCAAGGCGCTGACCTGGGTGCGGTCGAAAATCTCCCGGATGGTGGAGCTGACCGGCACGCCGGCGCCGAACGGGCTGATTGACCTGTGGGCGCAGATTTATCTGCTGGACGGCGGGGAACGTCTCGGAAAACATATCGGCGGGTTCCGGCAACGGTATTTCGATCCGGACCAGCGGAACGCGCAGCAGGTGTTTTCGTACAAACCGAAGCAGGGCGCCGGGGACAGCATTTACGGGAAGATCAGCGATATCTGCATCAGCATGAAAGCGTCGGATTATCTGGACCTGCCGGAACTGATTTATGATGATATCCCGGTGCAGCTAGATCCCCGGGCGAGGGCGGCTTACAAAAAGCTGGAGCGGGATATGCTGCTGGAAGTTGACGAGGACGAGATAACGGCGACTACCGCGGCGGTGCTGGGGACTAAGCTGCTGCAGCTCGGCAATGGCGCCGTGTACGGAGAAAATCGCAAGGTAGTGGAAATACACCAGTGTAAGATTGCGGCGTTTCTGGAGGCTGTGGAGGCCCTTCATGGACAAGCGGCGTTGGTGTTTTATAATTTCCAGCATGATCGGGACCGGCTGTTGGCAGCGCTGAAAGGGTCGGGGCTGCGGGTGCGGGTCTATCAGGGGCCGGCGGACGGCGACGCCTGGAATCATGGAGACGTTGATTTGTTGCTGGCGCACCCGGCCAGCACGGCTTACGGGCTGAATCTGCAAGATGGTGGGCATCACATCATTTGGTTCGGGCTGAATTGGAGCCTGGAGCTTTATCAGCAGGCGAACAAACGTCTGCACCGGCAGGGTCAGACGGAGCGGGTGATTGTCCACAATCTCGTGGTGCAGGGCAGCATGGACGAGGATGTTCTGGACGCGCTGCAGGGCAAACGGGACACGCAGGAAAGCCTTTTGCGGGCGCTGCGGGTGCGGATTGAAAAAACGAAGGGAGCGAAATCAGCATGAATTTGAGGGATAAAAAGGCTGTCCAGTGCTATGACGGCCTGATTCGGACCGGTACGGTCGTCTACATACACCCGGAGCACCGGTTCGCGGTGCTGGAATTCCAAGGCCGCATGGGCCGCTGGCGTGAATCCTTCATTTTGCGCCGACCCGAGTTGGAAATTAATCGCCCGGCAGGACGCAATGTGATAAGCGGAATCCCGAAACGGCGATTTTCGGCGGAAGAGGACCGCATCGTTGCGTCGGCAAAGACCGCGGATGCCGTGAAAGCGCTCGGACGGTCGAGGTCCTCTATTCTGGACCGCAGGAAGTTGCTGAGGGAGCGTGGTCGGGCATGAATCGCAGGGATTGTCTGGTACAGTACGCCGCGCTGAAGGCGGAAATTATCCAGATTATGCAGGAAATCA
>ENA-UOOE01002676-UOOE01002676.1-fermentation-metagenome-genome-assembly--contig:-NODE-2676-length-12369-cov-6.398733_pt1 | contig 12369 bp, 11 predicted proteins | sample MGYA00245776_ERZ724021 | MGnify/ENA primary metagenome ERZ724021 (study PRJEB28704, sample SAMN03018321) | fermentation metagenome | biome: anthropogenic terrestrial biome; feature: soil; material...
ACAATTCCAGTAAAAATAAATTTTTTACTGGAATTTAGGCGCTAAATCTCTGATATAATTAGTATGTATTTGTATTATTAAGGGCAGAAATAAGGGGAGATGTGTTTTATGTATATATCACATATACAAATTAGTAATTTTAGGTCATTCGATGAAAATGTGAATATTGACTTTAATGAAGGAATAAATGTTATTATTGGACATAATAATGCTGGAAAATCAAATCTTTTGAAGGCATTAGGATTAATTTTTAATTACAGTAGCCATAAAAGTTTGACTATTGATGACTTTAATAAATATATAGAACTTACAAGCTTAAAAGAGCAACCACCTAAAATAAAAATAAGTGCAACTATTAAAGAATCTAAAAATGAAGAGGAATATTCTGATGATCTGGCGACTATAGGGGGATGCCTTACTAAAATAGATAGTCCATATGAAGCTAAGCTGACATATGAATTTTTTTTACCTGAGAAGGAGATAGAAAATTATAAAAAAATTATGTCAGTGATATCTGGACAAGATGTTGATTTATACTGGAAAGCTATAGATGATAATTTTATAAGAAAATATATCTATAAAATTTATTGTGGTGATCCAGATTATAAAATTGAAGTAGATAATGAAGTACTTAGAAAATTTGATTTTCAGTTTCTTGATGCAATAAGAGATGTAGAGAGAGACTTGTATACGGGAAAGAATGTACTTTTAAAAGAAGTATTAGACTTTTTTATGGAGTATGATATAAAAAATGATTCTCAGAAAAACAAAGATGAAAAAATCAGTGAAATAAGTTCTAAAAAGAAAGACTTTTCTAGTCAGGCAGAGAATCTAATAGAACAGCTTAAATCAAGAATGAAATCAGGAAAAAATAATCTGATTTTTATATCGCTTTTATTAGCAAAAATGCAAAAAGATGCATCAGGTGAGTATTTAGGTAGTAATGCAAAGGTTTTCCCTATTTTAGTTATAGAAGAACCAGAAGCCCATTTACATCCTGCTATGCAGTATAAGTTTTTGAAGTTTTTAAGAGAGAATAATGGTAGAAATGTGAGACAAGTATTTATAACAACACATTCACCTAATATTACAGCAGCAGTTGAATTAGATGAAATTATTGTACTTAATTCAAATAATCATAAATTAAATGTTGACTATCCTGGGAAAGTTTTTGATATTTCAAATTCTGAAGATAAGAAGTCTAAATCATATATAAGAAGATTTTTAGATGTTACAAAATCCGATATGCTTTTTGCTAAAGGGATTATTTTAGTAGAAGGAATTGTAGAGCAGCTTCTTGTACCTGTATTTGCAAAGTACTTAAATATAAATTTAGAAGATTATCATATATCTGTTATTAATGCTGAAGGCAGATATTTTCAGCATTATTTAAAAATATTTAACACTAAAAGAAATGGAGCAATTGATAAAAAAGTTGTTTGTATAACTGATTTAGATCCAGAACGTAAATGTAAAACTGATAAAAAGCCAAGGTTTAAGAAGTGTTATCCTTTTGAACTTGGTATTAATAAGAAAAAATATGATTATAAAAATTCTTCTAATAGTTTTATAAAAGAATTTGAAGAAGAAAAGAGTAAAGGAGAAATTTCGAATAATATAAAATATTTTACACAGACAGAAGGAAAGGGTAAAACCCTTGAGTATGAAATAATAGTATCTAATCCTAATTGTGAGGATCTAATTACTGATAGTATTAGTAATCCAGGAAAGTTAAAAGAATTATTAAAGGATTTTAATGAAAATAAGAGTTTAAATAATATGCTGGATAAATTAAGTAAAAGTGATGGAGATAAAAGAATAAGAGAGGGAATAGAAAATTCATTATGGGATCATGATGATGAAAGGAAAAAACATTTGATAGCGGCAAAATATTTAAATTCAGTTGGAAAAGGTGAAAATGCTATAGAATTATCTGATATACTAGAAAACAATTTAAATGATAATCAAGGATTCTATTTTGAGCCACCTAAATATATAAAGGAGGCCATAGAATGGATGATAAGGTAGATGTTAGTTTTGAATTTATAGAATCAAACTCTCTTATAGATACTGAGAATAATTTTAAAGTAGAAGCAGGACCTGGTGCTGGTAAAACAACGTGGCTTGTTAATCATATAAAGAATGTACTAAATAAATCTACTAGATTGAAAAAATCTAGAAAAATTGCATGCATTACATATACTAAAATTGGTGTTAAAGCTATAATTAATAAACTTAAAGATGCAGGAGATCAGGTTGAGGTAAGTACTATACACAGTTTTCTTTATAAATATATAATTAAGCCATATATATATTTAATAAAGGATGATTATAATTTAAATATAGAAAAATTAAATGTATATGATGAGAGTATTTTTAGTTATAGAAAGATAGTTGAATGGATAAAAAGTGGAGGAGTGAAACTACGATATTTACTAAAGGACGGTAAATTAACTCAACAAAATTTGATTAATCTGTGCTGGACATTAGAAGATGACGATTGTATTTTAAAGGTTAGAAAACATAGAAACTCTTATAAAAAATATGATGACGGTAGGAAAAAAATGTTATTCATTTCAGATTTTTTAAAGCACCAAGAGGATTATTTAAAATATAAAAAACAGTACTGGAAAGATGGAATAATTACTTATGATGATGTCTTATTTTTTAGTTACAAATTAATTAAAGAATATCCGCAGATACTAAAAGTTTTAAGAGCAAGGTTTCCGTATTTTTTTATTGACGAATTTCAAGATACTAATCCTATACAAGCTGAAATTATAAGATTATTGGGTGAAAAAGAAATAATAGTTGGAATAATAGGAGATAAGGCTCAAGCTATATATGAGTTTCAAGGTGCAGATGTAACTCAATTCGAAAAATTTACGTTAGACAATATGAAGCGATTTAAAATTAAAGACAATAGAAAAAGTACTCAACAGATAATAGATATTTTAAATATTATAAGAAGTGACTTGAAACAAGAAAGCCCCGATCATAAAAAGGAAAATAAACCTTATATAATGGTAGGAGAACAGTTAAATTCATATAAAAAAGCAAAGGAGATAATAAATAATAAAAATGAAAATTTATATTCTTTAAGTTATGCTGATGTTACTTCAAATGAAATGAAGCTAAACGACGATGAAATTGAGGTCGATGAGAGTGTTTTAAAGGATAATATCATAGACACAATTCTTAGCAGAGAATCAAGAAATAGTAGGTCTAAACAAATTGTAAAAATTATAAAAGCTATAGAATATGCAAGACGGATTATTACTGGTACGGAGCTATGCTCCGTACTGGATTCTTTTCCGCGAAATAATCAAGACAAAATAATTTTAAAGAAGCTGTAAAAAATATGGCTAAAATTTATGGAGCTGAGAAAGATATAGAAAACATAAAAAAATCTTTAATTGCATTAAATAAGTTGTTAAGTACTTATGATAAGTTTAAAAATGTTACTATAACAAAATTTTATAACAAATTAAAAGATAGTATTGAGATTGATATAAGGAAAATTTCAAAAGGTAACATAAAAATATTTTATGATTCTATTAAATATACAGATGTTGCACTTTGGATAAAAATAAATGAGGATAACAGTATCCATAAGACTATTCACAAGGCTAAGGGTGATGAATTTGATAATGTTATAGTGATTGTAAAAGGTAAAATTAATAAACCATTTGATGAAAATGAAGATTTAGCATTTTTATTAAATCCTGATTTAAGTCAAGAGAAGCAGAGGGTATATTATGTGGCTGTAAGCAGGGCAAAGAAAAATTTATTTATTAATGTCCCTGAACTGTCTAGTGACAATGCTAAAAGGTTGGAGAGCTATGGCTTTAATATTGCATATGCGTAGAAATAAAGAAATATTAAAAAAGTAAATTTCTAAAATAATATATTGTAAAAATGTAAAAATAGTATATAATATAAGTGAGGAGCAATTCTCCAGGGTGTAAGAAACGACCACACTGTTCCGAGCTGTCGGAGTTTAAAGTATAACAGCATTTGACCTGGTTGGGGTAGGAAAACTAACCTGTCGTTTCAAAATTGTGATTACAAAGTCTTAACTTTTGAGTTAAGACTTTTTTACATATATAGGGAGATTACGTATGTATACCAAAGAGGAGCTTAGAAGTGAAAAACTGATTCATTTATCTTATAGATAGATCCATATAATGGAACAATTTATGCAATTGTATTCCAGAAAATTATAGAGATTTGCACTCAAATCTGTAACACAACCGTAACACAACCGGGAGAAAAAAGTGCGTATTTTCAAGGAAATAAAAGGGACAAGCAATGACGTAAACCTAGATATATCAACCGTTAGGGAAATGGATAAAATTAGGCAAAAGCTTTTTAGTCAAATCCAGAGGCCGGGAGTTCGAATCTCCCTGGGTGCACCATAAAGCATTGATAACACTATATTCTAGTGCTTTTTATTTTTTATTTTTTGAGAGTTTTCCTCCATTTTCCCTCCAAAGTTTTTAATGAAGATTTATTCTACATTAAAAGATCATTCAATTTTGTTGCATAAGTATGTTTCATAGCATGGAAGTTTTTATAAGGTATTCTCTCTTTTTAATATTCTTGCATAAGCTTCTAGTTATATTTCTAGCATCTGATGAAGCTTATAAGAATATTTGGGAATCCAATAGCGGTAAAAACAGCAGAGGTAGGCAGTATAATTTTAAAGAGTTTGAGAAAAAGCTGCTTGGATGTGGGGATAGTGGATAGCATAAGTTTTACCTTTATTAAGTGATTTTAAATTTAGGCTAACTTGCTGGTATATAAATTCTAAAAAAACAAGTAGTCCAAATTTAAGGCAAATTCAGACTACCTATAGAGGTATAAAATCTTTGTATTGCGACGTAAAAACACCGCAAAATTCATTTTGGAATAATGCGGTGTTTTAAATAAATGTTCGATTTTTATAGTTGGGACGTTTTATAAGAAAATTGTGCAACAAAAATCACATTTTTATTTTTCTAAGTAAATTAATAATACTATTATTTTAAGACTGTAATTTTTCCTTTATTATAGTGAATACTTTATTCAAACGTCTCTGGGTTTCACTGAATAATTTATAGTTTATTCTTGGCATAGATTCTTCTCCAAAATACTTATTTTCTATATATGAGGTATATCTTATTTCAATTTGTATAGCTTCAACATTTTTCATAGAACTATAATGATAGGTTATATAGCCACCTCTTAACCCAATTTCATCAATTTTCACATTAAAACCTTCATTAATAAATGCATTGTATACAATATCTAAAAACTCTCTTGAACATGTTTTCCCATAACGTGTTCCTAAAACTATATCTGCTTTAGATTGAGCATAAAAACTGTGAAGATCAAATAGGTATACTTTATTTTTTTCTTTTAAAATATTATTTATTTCCTTAAGTAAACATGCGTGATATGGATTATATATATTTTCAATTCTCCATTTTATAATACTTTCACATGGTGGTTTAATGTATATTTCTTTATTAAATGTAGTATTGAAATAAATTAATGACTCAGTATATTTTTCGTGATTGTCTTTATAGTCAATCTTTCTATTTACATCTATTACATATCTACTATAATTAGCTGAAATAGTAATTATATTTAGTTCATTTAAAAATCCATATAATTCATTCAAGAACCAATCATTATTAGTAAATATTACTCCTAATCTTATGTTTTTTTCCATTTCTGCAGTAATATTATATGAACTATGTGGAATGCTTACAATTATATCTGAAAGACTTCTACACTCTTTCAAAATGACACTATTTATATTAATCACCAACTTTCAATTCAGATAAGAATATAGTAGTCTTAATTTTCTTTTCTTTAAAATTATTCAGTACATTGGATGCTTAACTAATTATTTTGATTTAAATAAACATTTTCATATTTTACTACACATTTATTTATGATTGTAATTATATCATTAATATCCAATTAACTCCATAGAGTATGAATATATATGATACTTTTGACACTATATTTTCAAAGTACATTGTTCATATTTTCATTTACAATAATTACGTCACATTAAATTCGGTTTGTGAATTGGTTCAATTAATCAATAAAATTTTATTTATGATGTAACGAAACCTATAACTTATTAATTTGGAATATACCAAAAGCTATCTATTCCTTTTCAAAGAACAATTTTATTTTATCTAAGTTATATGGTTGTTTTACAAAAATGTTTTCATACTATAATTTAAATAATTAGTATAAAAATAGGGGGCATAAGTTTGTTACATAATCCTAAAATTAGAAAGATAGGTGTCATATTTATAGCAGCTGTGATATTTGTAATATGTGTTGGATTTGGTAGTTATAAATATAATAAAGCGCAGGCATATAGTAATTTAATAAGTGCTGCCAATAAGGATATGGATAATGGTGAATATGACCAAGCTATAGCTTTATTTAAACAAGCATTGAACTACAAAAGTGATCCAATGATACAAAAGAATATTAAATTAGCTGCAAGTTTAAAAGAAGCTAAGAATATTTATGATGATGGTGTCAAATTAATGAATGATAAGAAATATTCAGATGCTATAGAAAAGTTCAATAAGATAACTAAGGAAGATGATAAGTTATATGATAATGCTCAAAAGAATATAGATAAATGCAAAAGTGAACTTTCAAAAAAAGAAAAAGGTGATAGTACTACTAATGCAAATACAAATACTTCATAACAACAAATGGCATATAAACCATTTAAAAATGGAAGGTATGAATATTCAATAGAATATCCAAGTTTTCTACAGATACAATATCCACTACCTACAAATGGTGATGGTGTCAATTTGGTAACTCCAAATGGTGATACCAAACTTACTATATCAGGGTATAATAATGGATTAGGTGAAACACCTGTTACAGTATATGATGATTTACTTCAGCAGCATCCTGATGCATCATATAAAAAACAGAGTGGCAATCAAGTTATATTTTCTTGGATTGAAGGAGATAGTATAGTCTATAAAAAACAAATAGTTGGAAGCGGCTCTATTAATAGTTTTGTAATTAAGTATCCAATAAGTCAAAAGAGTTATTATAATTCTATCATAGACCATTTATCCTCAAGTTTTAGTACACCTGGAATAAATGATACACATTAAACAGGAGTTTTAAGATAATTATTTGAGTTGTTTATGATAATGTTATAGTAATTGTAAAAGGTAAAATTAATAAACTATTTGATGAAAATAAAGATTTAGCATTTTTATTAAATCCTGATTTAAGTCAAGAGAGTCAGAGGGTGTATTGTGTGGCTGCAAGCATGGAAAAGAAAAATTTATTCATTAATGTTCCTGAACTGTCTAGTGACAATGCTAAAAAGTTGGAGAACTATGGCTTTAATAGTGCATATGCGTAGAAATAAAGAAATATTAAAAAAGTAAATTTCTAAAACTTAGAGTATAATATAATTAGGAATTGAGATATAAGTTTGCGGACTTATATTTTAGAGAGTCGGATGCGTTCGGCTCTCTTTTTGCATTTATAGCTATTTTTATATTTAAATAAGAAAACAATCCAAGAATTACTTGTAATGAAGTAGCAATTGTTGAATATATGAAATTAAGATGATGTGTTATAAGATTAAATTTATAGGCTTAAACATGGAGTTAAAAAATAAAGGTTCAACCACGACTTTTGTGAATAATTAAATATGCAGAAGGTATTTCTTCAGTAGTAAATTTAGTAAAAAATCTTTCAGATAAAATAGATAAACTTACTAAAGAAATAGAAAATTTAACTGAAGAAAATTCAAAACTAAAGGAACGTGTCCAATCATTAGAAAATCAAACTAAAACTAATAGTAATAATAGCAGTAAACCTCCATCGTCAGATGGATTAAAAAAGAAAACCAGAAGTCTTAGGAAATCTTCAGGTAAAAAACCTGGCGGTCAGCCCGGACATAAAGGATTTTTTTAATCACCATATTAGTAAAGGTACCTTAGCTTCAATAAATGAATCCTGCTACCATTCCTCAGAGTCTGTTGGGGATACTATAAAAGAAATCCTGAAGAATGATGAAGGGTGCCGTCCATTATGATGAAACAGGCGTACATATAAATAAAAAATTAGAATGGCTGCATGTAACTTCTAATGACCTGTACACTTATTACCAGGTTCACTATAAAAGGGGAAGTAAAGCTATGGATGATATAGGTATTCTTCCAGAATTCAAAGGAACTGCTGTACATGATTCCTGGCGGAGTTAAATAAATATACTAACTGTAATCACTCTCTATGCTGTGCCCATATATTAAGAGAATTAAATGGTATAACAGAATTAGAAAAACAAAGTTGGGCTAAAAATATGAAACAATTACTACTTGATATAAAATCAGAAGTAGATAAAACTTTCGACAATGCTAACGCTTTAAATCTTAGTAAAGTCATAAGATATGAAGAACAATATGATTCCATTATTAAAGTTGGACAAGAAGAGGATTTTAAGCTAAACTTTGATTCTAAAACTGGTAAAAGAAAAAATAGCAAAAGTAAAAGCCTCCTTGAACGTCTTTCTTTACATAAGGATGAAGTACTAAGATTTATGAATGACTTCGATATACCATTTGATAATAACCAGGCAGAACGTGATATTCGTATGACGAAGGTAAAGCAAAAAGTTTCTGATACATCTTCTCGGTGTACCCAAAATTCAGGCCATGATGTCATCATGGCTGAATAGTTACAAAATTTAAAAAATTGTAAAAATATGTGCAGGGCTTTGCAAGATGAAATACTTAGAATAAAAGATCTACAGCATGATGGCATAGCATTTAAATTTGATGATAAATATATGAATCCGATTTCATTTTATTATAAAAAGAATAGTTTTTCATTACTTGTAAATCCGCTAATAAATACAGTTATAACTTTAGTATGTATTTTATTTATGCTAATTTTTATTGTCTCATTTAGTTTTACAAGCATACTTTTTAAAATAGCATCAATTATTATAATTACTCACGCTTTTGTTTTATATATTTCTAGTTATGATCACAATGAAATTAATTGAAGATAAAACATTTAATAAAATTATTATTGATAAGATAATAATATTGATTTTTTTAGGGTTACCATTGATTTTTATTACAGGGTCGAAGTGGTTGATTAGTGTAGTTTTTCCAATAGGGGTACTGCTATATTGGATTTATATGTTTAGGGGATATAAATATTTTAAAGTATGATCAAATTCACAATACATTAAAAAATCTTGATATTACAGTGATTATGTATATATTGAGACTTTTTGTCACTTATAGTTTGGTATAAATAAGTATGGACAGGCAGAAAGTAAGATATATAGAGATACATAAATGTAATTTAATACAATTAGAGGATTTAAACATAAAATAAGTATACAAATTTGTAGAATTGGTATACTATGATAGTAACAGAACTCACCAAGCCTCTTATACTTAATATAAAGCTCAAATGGGTGGGACGAATTTATTATCTACTAAGTAATTACTTATTTATTTTTTTATTAAAGATTAGAGCAGTAATATCAAGGACTTAAAAAGTGATAAATTGTTAAAGTGTTTATATTTTTAAAATTTATTTATTTTACTTATTAACTTTATTTGATATAATAAAGTTAATAGAAGGACATAATAAAAACAGGGTGCGCTAACACACTGTAGTATACAATTCTAGTTACTCAGGCAACTAGTAAAGCTGAGATTATAAAAAAGTAGCCATACCAATTGCGGCGGTGGGCTACCTTTTTATTTTATCTATAAGTACGATAATTAAATTTATCAAAGCTATCAAAAACGATAGAGCAGCAAAAACTACTATAAACATTTCATACATATGTACCACCTCCCTTCTAAAAGGGATAGCGATACCAGTTGCCCACATGCAACTATAATTGAATTGTACGTTGATAGTTTAGCATAATTATATAATAAGAACAATATTTTACTTAGAGTTAATATTATAAATTGTAGAGTGACATATGGGGATGATATTTGTACACTTGTACAGATTTTTGGACCTGATATATAGTTTTTTATGATATTTCATATATGTATGAATATGTTACTATTACTAGGTTTATTAATAAATCTTTTTATAAGAAATTTGCCCCTTTTTTTGCCCCCTATAGTTTGGGATAAATAAGAATATACAGGCATGTACTAGAAAATGAAATGGCTATATATCAGGGATTAAGCGGCGTTTAAAATTATCAAAATGTGCTCCCCGAAAACCCAGAGGCCGGGAGTTCGAATCTCCCTGGGTGCACCACTGATATGACTGGGTTTGAGAAGATTAAAATTCTATTAAAATATCATTTTCCGGGGAAATTTGCGGGAAATCAGACTAAAAAAATATTATTCTTTTTGCGGGTTCTTATCTCCCGGAAACAATAATTTTCGAGTTCGTTTATAGCATTTTCTTTTAATTTATGCAATATTAGTGGATTTGCAAGCAACAAAGAAGCAAAGCAGTTAGCTTCTGCTTCAAGATAATCATATTCTTCATCAGTTAAACTATTTCTGAAAATTTTAACTTTATTTGTCATGGTAAGATGATTTAGAAGGTGGATAAATGGCATGTGTGGAGAGCTTGGAGTGTTCCTATTTGGGGTGGATGCAATTAAAATGGAGTGGACTTATTTATCCACTCTATTTAGGCGGGTAATGACATCTTCTTTTAAAAACAATCTATCACGTGGGAAAACCTTGATAGGGGTTAATTTACCACGCCTGACTAAATCATCAATATTTTGACGGGTACAGTTTAGAATTTTAGTTGCTTCGTTGGTATTTATTATGTTACCAGAGAGAAATTTAAATAGTTCATTTTTAGAATTAAATTGATACATTAAATCACCTACTTAACAATATTATTAGAGTTATACAACTAATAATTAAACTTAGGATACTTATTACTAGAGTTAACTTATTAATATTTTTCATGATAGATAAACCTCCTTTTGTTTATATTTTTTATATGGTATCATTAGCTTAGAAGAAGTTTTAAAGGGGGTGGAAGACTTATGTCTTCCACAGGATGATTAAAAGATTTATTAAGGCTATAATCAAGTTTGTTATTGCTGTGACCAACTGGATTATTTCTTTTTTATCCGACCCTTTTGACTTCTCCTTTTTACGCATCCTTATCACCTCACTACGATTATATTATATAATATTACTATGCGAATGTCAAGTAGGATGTAATAATATTGTGAGCAGTAGGGATTACAAGGCAACTACTTACACAAGGTTAAATCTTCTATAAAAGTGTTACTGGGCATTGCAGCACTTAAAATCTAGCTGTCCACCAATACGGGAAACCGTAAATAAAATTTTATATTATATATTGTATAAAAGAAGATGAGCACTGGCTAAGGCTGGTGCTTATTCTTTATCAAATTGATATGTATAAACAATAACAATAATGACACATTGATGTAACAATAGGCCTGTATAATGCAATTAGTTAGTATTTAGAGAAAGGGGTTTATTATATGAATCTTATAATTTTAGGGATAGATATAATTTTCATAATAGTAGTAATAATGTTGCCTAAAGTTAATGATGAAAAAAATAATTATTATAAGCACTAAGGTACACTGGTACTTATTTCTTATTTTATTTATATATTGTTAAAAAAGTAAACAATTAATTTACTTATATGACATCAAATTGTAACAAATCCTTTATATACTTAAAACGACATAAGAAAATTGCTTTATAGATAATAATTTATTCATATGTAGGGCACAAAAGTAAAATAATAACCTGTCTGTGTCTGCGGTTGCAGGGCACGTAAAACTTAAATGCAACCATCACAAGATAGCATAATATAAGTTATGCTTCCTAAAAATTTAATACTGAAATAGGCATCCATAATCTAGGGTGTCTATTTTATATTAGGCATAGATTGAAGAATAAAAATAACATATAGTTTTTATATATAAGAAGCTGATTTCTATTGATTTTTGCCAATGAGTAAACAAAAAGCCGTGACCACCGGCTTACTTCCGTACCTCGTCATATTGGCGGCGACACACGGCGACGTGGACGCCATCAATGTCGTACTGAAACACTTTGAGGGCTATATAATCGCCTTGTACGCAAGGCGACTGTACGACGAAAACGGCCAGCCCTATTTATGTGTTGACGAGGGATTGCGGCGCAGACTGGATACCAAGCTGATTGCTGGAATACTGACCTTTAACGCCGCCTAACATCTTTAGCCTGTGCGGGAGCGTGAACTCCTTTCCACGCTCCCGTATTTTTTGTTTTATGCCTCAGATTGTATATTTCCGTCAAAAGAAATACAATAGAGCTATGGAGGTGTTATGCGTGGATT
>ENA-UOOE01002681-UOOE01002681.1-fermentation-metagenome-genome-assembly--contig:-NODE-2681-length-12357-cov-4.084539_pt1 | contig 12357 bp, 20 predicted proteins | sample MGYA00245776_ERZ724021 | MGnify/ENA primary metagenome ERZ724021 (study PRJEB28704, sample SAMN03018321) | fermentation metagenome | biome: anthropogenic terrestrial biome; feature: soil; material...
GTTAAGAAAATTTATTGAAACCACGGATAGAAAATCAGTACCTATTCAATGGTGCAAAGACCAGGGTATAGAAATTTTGGGTGAAAAGAAAAGGACCAGGTTTAGATATGATCTTGAATCATTACTAAAGCTCTAAATATAAAAAATCAAAAATAGTAACTGAATTACAAGATTGTGTATAAGTACTTTGAAATTTGCACAATCCTTGTAATTCAAAGGGGGTAAAGGTATGGCCAAAAGGAGAACTCAGGAACGTGGGTATATAGAATCAATAGAAGGCCAATTGACAATATGGGATGTTCAAATAACAAAAAAACCTGCTCCGGTAACAAAAACAGAGGAATTAATAACAAAAAATAAGGTAAAGGATACAGAAGAAGTTAATTTTGTAACGGAAATGCAAGGCAAAGTAATAGATAAATATAAAAACTCTTCAGGGCTAAATAGGATAATAAGGTACTGTGGTGGAGGTGTAGGGATAGAACTTAATTCGGGGAACGGTTTTAGAACTATATATATTAACAGCAAGGGCAAAGAAGAGTTTGAGTTTAGTAAAAAATCAGCGGTACTTCCTATGGATCAGATTTTATATTATAAGGATTTATTAGAAACTAATGATTTTCAGCAAGAAAAACTAAAGGATCTTCAGAAGAAATTAAAACCACAAAATATAATAATGCGTAAAGGTGATGAAAATATCATTATAGAGCTTGAACATAAAGTTATTAGCATTATTCCTAAAGGATGGGTTTTAGAATTCCAGGAATGTAAGGCTATATATACAGAAGATGAAGTTATAAAAGAACCTAAAGAAGTGATTGATATAGAAGCCATGAGGAAAAGTATTAAGGTGGGAGATTGGGTAGAAACAACACATGGGAATAGGAAAATTACAGGAGAGATATATAGAGTGTATGGACCAGATAACATGACTTTAAATATTATTTTTGATAATGGGACAAAGCATACAGCTATATCAAGACTATGTGTTTTAAGAAGAATAAGTTAATAAGGTGATGGTATACAGAAAAACTTATTATCATCCATAAAAAGCAATTGTTAGGAGGTAGCTATGGATAAGCCGGAAGAATTATACCTGGAAGATGCTAATAACTTTGTAGATATTGTGGGCAGGTTCAAATATTTGCAGGATAACGATTATACTACAGCTTATAAACTCCATAAAGATGCATTAGCACAGTATGATAGATGGAGCCAGATATATTTTGAAGTAAGAAGAGCAGAAATAGGGAAGAGAAAGGATCCTCCATGGAAAGACAGAGTTGAGGACATAATGAGAATCTTAAATAATATCTATACCTCAAGTCGTATGGTATGGAATAAGTCAAAAGATGATTTAAATGAGGGTAAATATTAATGAGGTGTCCTATGAAAATAATTGTAATGAAGTGTTCTATTAATGGAACTTGGTATAAGGATAAGATTGGTAAAACCTATAACGTCTGCAGTAGCAATGATAAGTCTTATACGATAATAGATAAAAACAGCACTAGAAGAATAGTTAAGGCAGATTGTGAGGTAATAGAGAAATAGGAGGATATAAAAATGTTGGTAGTTGAAGTCATTCCTTTCCGTAGCTTTAAAGAGAGACTTCAATTAGTTAAAAGGTATATAGGTAAGGCTAAAATAATAATTTACGATACCTATGTTTACATTGAAAGGATTGAAAGGATAGAAGGCAAAGTTAATGAGTAAAGTTTTAATAATGATGTTGATTCTAATAATTCTCATAATAACATATTCACTCTGTGTTGCAACCCAAAGATGGGATCAGCAGCCAGAGGAGTGCAAATATAACATTTTAGAAGGTTGTAAAGGCAAGTGCTGCAAGAATTGTGAACTGGAGGGTATGTGTAAATTAGCTTGCAGAGATGATTCTGAAAATTGCGGCGGTAGAGTTAACTATTGACGGAGGTGGAATATGGATTATATTAAAGAAGCAGAAAATTACTTAAGAAATTATAATGATTTGGTAGATTCAGTTGATAACCTTAAGAATGAAATATATGAGATAAATGCAGATTTAACTAGCATTAAAAATATTGACTATTCGGGTATGCCGCATGGCTCCGGAGGTGCACTGCCTGATGATAAATTAATCAATAAACTCTATAGGAAACAGAAAGCAGAGGAAGAGCTTAAAAAAACATTAATAGCAATAAACAGAATAGATTGTGTACTGAAGAAATTATCTGAGGGTGAAGACAATAAAAAGTATGAAAAAATCTTGAGACTATATTATATAGAAGGTGCAAGAGGACAAGCATTGGAAGAGGCATTGGAATGTTCAGAGAGGCATTGCTATAGGCTTAAAGGAATTGCTATAAGAAGATTAGCAGTTCAGCTATTTGGCATAAAAGGTTTGGGGGAATAAATACTAGGAGCTTCGGCTCCTGAAATTTATGTGAATTTGAAAGGGGTTTATATGAAAAATTATAAATGTGCTTTGGAAATTATGAAGCAAGAATTAAACAATAAATATGTTTCTCCAGAGATAAAATATGCCTTTGAAGCATCCATAGAAGCATTAGAAAAGCAAATACCAAAGCAACCAGTAGAGAATTTTTATGATAACCATGGGAAAAATGGCTATGACGAGGGGTACACTTATAGCTGCCCCTGCTGTGATAATGAAATCGGTAGATACTCAAAAATACAGGAAGATTGGTTGTGGAAAACAAACTGTTGCCCTGAATGTGGGCAGAAATTGAAATGGGATTGTTTCTTATAACAAGGAGGCAAAGATTATGGCAAATAAGAAAGTAAGAAAAGTTGAAAAATGTAGTTATTGTGGAAAAGAATCAGACAAGCTAATTAAAGTTGGACCAAAATTAAGGTATTGTGATTACAAAAATTGCTATGCAAAAGATTGCTTAAAAAAACATCCTGGTACACCCCTAGCAGAAATGATTGCCAAGATGTACCCAGAAGCAGTAGAAAAATAGTTCACATTTCAAAATTTTAGAAAGGCAGGAATGATTAAATGAAAAAGTTGACTATGTACAAAATTAATGATGGCCTTGACGGAGTTATTTTAGCTAAAAGCTTGAAACAAGCCATAAAAATGTTAGCTCCATACTATGGATATACAGTTAAAGATTTTATAGACAGCATTAAAAAATGTGATAAAGATTATAGTTATGATGACGATTGGATATTAACAAATGTTGATAAGGTAGCTAAAAAAGGTCGAAATAGAAGATCTAAGATGCTTGGCTGGACTGAATAAATATCAAATTGTTTATATATAGCGATAAAACGATAACTAGACATTTCAAATATATGGTGAAGGAGGACACAGGTATATGAGTAAATCAAAGCAATTAGTAGGAAGAGTAAAAAGTAATCCTAGCAAATACTGGCGAGGAGTAGAAGGATTAACTCTAATAGTTTTTAAAATTGAAGAAGATAGTGAAAGATTATTGGTTATTAGACCTATAGAAGTAGAAGAGATGGAACGTTTTTATAGGATAAGCTATGAAAAATCTATGAAAGAAATGATATCACATGATTATGACTATTGTATATGGTATTTGCTTGATGAAGATTGCGAATTAATTTGTGAGATAAATATAAATGATTTAGAAGATATTAGAGAACTTACAGAAGATGATATTAAAGAGCATAACAAAAATTTAGAGGAATTTAAGAGAATCCATAAAGTTTGTGAACGTTAAAAGAAATTTGAAGAAGAAGATAAATCTAAAATAGCTCCAATAGTACGCAAATATCAAAGATGGATGTCAGTTTTATGTCCTTGCAATGACTAAATAATGTATGCTATAATTATACTGTAAATTTATATTTAGATATAGCGAGAGGTTTGCAGCGTGATCTGCTACCTCTCTTTTATTTTACAGTGAATGAGTAGGAATATGCTAATAACCGAACAAAGTTCCAAGAGGCATCAGTTTAAAAAGCTGGTGTCTCTTTTTAGTTATAGGGGAAGGGAGGGAGAAGGGTGAAGATTGGTGAAATTCTTGGGGAAAATCAAGCGGAAGTATATAAGAAACTTAATAAGAATATCAAGAAACGAAGGGGAAGGAGAGGGAAACATTCAAAGAATAGAGAACTCTCCTTCTCTGATTTTGAAAATATGATGAAGCATGACAGTTATTATAGAGGAAAAGGTGGAGCTATTAAACAGAAGAAATATTAGAAAAATATAAAAAAAGTAATAATAATAAATATGACAAACTTTTAATAAAGTTCTTAAAACCTTAAAAATAAATTTAACCATACATGCCAACATATTTGATGATATTGATGATAAAAAATATGGAGTAATAATGAGGTTACATTTAACTGATGGTGAAATTATATATGATGGAAAACTAAGGAAATATGAAAACACTAATAATTTTGATGATATTCATATTATGTTAAGTGAATATATAAAGTACAAAAATCAACTTGATGATAGCGTAAAGGTAATAGATGATTTTAGTGAAGATAATACAGCATGGGTTGTTTTAAGGGCAAAGGATATAAAAGTGATTGAAGTTTTTTATGATGAAAGAAGTGAAAATGTAGAAAAGAAATTTGTTCTACAAAATAAAGAAATAGAAGAATCACAAAACAAAGAAATAAAAGAGTCTAAAAAAAATTAGACTCTTTTTCTATTACCAAAATAAACGAATAAGCACTTAGCGACGAGGTGGTGGTATGGCAAGAGCTAGAAGCCCTAATAGGGATAAAGCATTTGAAATATATAAAGAAAATGAAGGAAATATTACAAATAGGGAAATAGCTAAAATTTTAAATGAAGATGAAAAAGTCATAGCAGTTTGGAAAAGCAGAGATAAATGGAATAAGAAAAGAAATGTTGTACAACAATCAAATAAAAGTTGTACAACAAAAGAAAAACGCAATAAAGGTGGTCAGCCTAATAATAAAAATGCAGTAGGCCATGGAGCACCAGTAAAAAATAAGAATGCTGAAACCCATGGCTTTTTCTCTAAGTATCTTCCGAAGGATACATTAGATATTATTCAAGAGATAGAAACAAAAACTCCTTTGGATATGCTTTGGGACCAGATAACTATCCAGTATGCTGCAATAATAAGGGCTCAAAAAATAATGCATGTAACAGAAAAAGAAGAAATGATTAAGGAGCTTAAGAAGGAAGAACATTCAAGTTTTGAAGGTGGATATACTGACAAAACTGAATGGGAGTTTCAGTTTGCGTGGGATAGACAGGCTACTTTTCTTAATGCACAGAGCAGGGCTATGTCAGAGCTAAGAAACCTAATAAAACAATATGATGAAACTCTTCATAAAAATTGGGATTTAGCAACAGATGAGCAGAAAGCTAGGATTGAAAAGTTAAAAATAGATATAGAAAATACAAAAGGCAATAATACAGGTGATGAACAAGTGGTGATTGTAGATGACATATAAGCTATCAGAAGTAATCATCCCCAAGTTCCATAGCTTTCATAAAGCATATAAAGAAAATTACCTTCATTATGTTTTAAAGGGTGGAAGAAACTCAGCTAAATCATCCACTTATTCTGAGGAATTAATATTGGATTTAATGAAGTATAAAATAAATGCTCTAGTTGTTAGACGAGTTGCAAATACTCTTAGAACTTCTGTATATGAGCAATTATTATGGGCAATAGATACTTTGAATGTAGGACACCTTTGGAAGGAAAATAAAAGCCTTTTGGAACTAGAATATCTTCCATGGAAAAATAAAATACTTTTCAGAGGCGCTGATGATCCGCAAAAGATTAAATCTATCAAAACAAGCAAGTATCCTATAGCAAGGCTGTGGTTTGAAGAGGTCGCAGAGTTCAAGACAGAAGAAGAGGTACAGACTATAGTTGATTCTATAGTCAGAGCAGAGCTTCCAGATGGACTAAATTATAAAATAGTTTATTCTTATAATCCACCTAAAAGAAAGCAGCACTGGTTAAATAAAAAATATGAAACACAGTTTATACCTGCTAATACTTATGTTCATCACTCCTGTTATTTAGATAATCCTTATGTTTCAAAAGCTTTCATGGAAGAAGCTGAGAACATGAAAAAGAAAAATGTTTTTAAATATAGGTGGAATTACTTAGGTGAACCTATAGGTAGTGGAATTGTGCCATTTGATAACTTAGAATTTAGGACTATAACTGATGAAGAAATTAAAAGCTTTGATAACATTAGACAAGGCCTTGACTGGGGATATGGAGTTGACCCAGTAGCATTTGTAAGATGGCACTATGATAAGACTAGAAGGAAACTATATGCTTTAGATGAAGTGTATGGGGTTAAAATGTCCAATAGAATATTAGCAGATAAGAGCTAGAAAGTACAATGGATTTTTAACAATAGCAGATAGTGCTGAACCTAAATCAGTTGCAGAACTAAAGTCTTATGGTATTAGAATTAAAAGTGCTAAAAAAGGTGCTGGAAGTGTGGAATATGGAGAAAAGTGGCTTGATGATTTAGAAGCTATAGTAATAGATCCAAAGAGAACTCCAAACATAGCAAAGGAATTTGAAAATATAGATTATGATGTCGACAAAGATGGTAACCCATTAACTAGGTTAGTAGATAAAGATAACCACACTATAGATGCAACAAGATATTCGTGTGAAGATGATATGAGCAACAGTGGGGTACAGGTATTCAAATAAGGAGGTGAGACTATGTTTTTTAATTTTAGGCCTAAAGTTCCAGCACTTACCCAGGAAGAGATTATAAAAGAATTCATAGATGAGTTTAATAAGTCAGATAAAAGAAAAAATATGATAATAGGTGAAGCTTACTATGAAAATGAGAATGACATAAACACAAGGGAAAGATACTGCTATGTAGATAAACAAAAGATGATAGATCCTACAAAAGTGAATAATAAATTAAGTCATTCATTTATGAAGCTGCTAGTGGATGAAAAGATAGGGTACTTGTTAGGAAACTCTCCTGGTTATACCTCACTAAATGATAGCTTTGAAGATAAACTTAACGAGGTACTGGACAGTGACTTTGACGATATACTCAATGAGGTTGGTGTTGAAGCAAGTAATAAAGGTATTGCATGGCTGCAGGTATACATTGATGATGACCAGGAATTAAAATTTAAATTAATTCCAAGTGAGCAGATAGTACCCTTGTGGTATGATACAGCCCATACAAAATTACAGGCAGTAATAAGGTATTACTATATAACGGCATATGAAGGTAAAAATAAAAAAGATGTGCTTAAAGTAGAATACTGGGATGATAAAACCGTGATGTATTATAGCGATTATAATGGCAAATTAATTCCTGATGTAGAATCAAATGAAACTACTGAACCAATAGGACATTACCTGAAAGATAATGAGCAATTTGGCTGGGGAAAGGTTCCTTTTATAGCTATTAAAAATAATAGTAAAGAACTGAATGATTTAACTTTTGTAAAGAACCTAATAGATGATTATGATATAAACACATCAGATACATCTAACAATCTTGCAGAGATACAATCCCTTATTTATGTGGTGAAGAATTATGCTGGACAAGACATTGGAGAGTTTATGCAGGACTTACGATACTACAAGGCCATAAAAGTTGAAGGTGATGGTGGAGTTGATTCGCTACATGCTGACCTAAATGTTGAAGCTGTAGAAAAGCACCTAGATAGATTAAAAAAAGATATATATCAGTTTGGCCAGGGAGTGAATATGGATACTGACCGTTTTGGAGCTAATCCTAGTGGTGTAGCTCTTAAATTTTTATATAGCGGTTTGGATCTTAAGTGTAATAACTTTGAAAGAAAACTTAAAAAAGCTTATAAGGAAATATTTTGGTTTGTAGCAGAATATTTAAAACTTATGCGACAGGGAAACTTTAATTATAAAGAGGCTAAAGTACAGTTTAATAGAAATATGATTACAAATGAAACAGAAGTAATTCAAAATTGCCAAAACAGCACTGGAATAATAAGTAATAAAACAGTAAGAGAACACCACCCTTGGATAAATGATGTGGCAGAGGAAGAACAGAGACTTGAACAGGAGCATGATTCTTTAGATTATAATCTTCCACACAATAAACCAGGTGATGTAAATGAATAATATTGATTACTGGAAGAAAAGAGAAGAAGCTAAAGTAAGTAAGCAATTTGAGAAAGCGGATTTATTAGAAAAAGAATTAAAAGAACAGTATGAAATAGCTCTGGAAGAAATAAATAAAAAAATAACTTACTTCTATGAAAAATATGCTAAAGATAATGACATGACCTATAAAGAAGCCACAATGTTCCTAAACGGCAAAGAATACTCCAGGTGGAGGAAAACACTTGAAGGGTATATAAATGACATAGAGTATTCAGAGGATGAATTATTACAGTTAGAGCTTAATACTTTAGCAATGAAAAGCCGTGTTAGAAGGATAGAGGCATTAAAAACTGATGTTAGTATTGAACTCCATAAATTATATAAAAAGCAAAATGAGACTGTTACAGGTGTGTTAACAGATATAGCAAAAGGAACTTATTATGAAACAATATATCAAGTACAAGTTTTTGAAGGAATAGGACATGCTTTTGCAAAGCTCAATAAAAATACTATAGAAACTATTCTCTCTCATCCATGGAGTGGAGCAAATTTCTCTGATAGGATATGGAAACAAAAAGAAAAACTTACAGATACAATTAAGCAGGAATTAACACAGAAGTTTATCCAGGGCAAAAGTGTTAGAGATACTGCAAAAGCTATAGCTAATAAAATGGATGTAAGTTATAAAAATGCTTGTACGTTAGTTCAAACAGAAAGTGCATATATTGCAGGAGAATCTACAGCTAGAGGATATGAAGCTACTGGAGTAGAGAAGTATCAAATTTTAGCCACACTAGATAGCAGAACATCATCTATATGCAGAGAACAGGATGGAAAGGTATATGACTTACGAGATAGAACTATAGGAGTTAATTATCCACCTTTTCATGTGAGATGTAGGACAACTACGGTACCTTACTTTGAAGATGAAGAGGATACTGGAAAGAGAGCTGCAAAGAAACCAAAAGGAAAGACTTATTATGTACCAGCAAATATGACCTATGAAGAATGGTATAGTGAACATGTTGAAGATAATGGTAATGGCGATATGATAAAAGAAAAGGATTTTAAATATCCAGAAATAAAAACAATAGAAGATGCAAAGAAAGTACTTATAAATAAAGTAGGCTTTACAGAGGTTGAAGATAGTTTTATAGAGAATGTTGATCCAGAGTTAATAATAAAGAATACAAGACAGTTGCAAAAATTAGAAGATAAATTCGGTGCTATTCACAATTCTGAAGCAACTATAAGTTCAGGGAATAGATTTTCAAAAGATACAATTGCATATGTTCATAGAGAACAGGTAAATCCTACAAGACAGAATTTATCATTAAATGCAGATTATTATAGTAATTTTAAAAAAATGGTCGATAACGAAAAAGGATTGGTTCAGGTAGGGTACAGCATGCCAAAGGCACTAACGGATGAAGAATTATCCATAAGCTCAGTAACTCATGAGTATGGTCATATATTACAAAATGTATTAGTTAAAAATGAAATGGAATTAAAAGGTTGGTCAGCTGATAAACCAAATAAATTCTTAGATTTAAAAAAGAAAACTACAAAATCTGTATTTAAATGGTACGACAATATTGATACAAAGACAAGAAAACAGCATTATAGCGAAATAATAGATATAGCGAAGAACAATAATCCTAAATTTGATTTTAACGCAAATATATCAAGATATGGCAAGACTAATTACGAAGAATTTTTTGCAGAAGTATTTGCAAACTCACAATTATCCAAACCTAATGAATTAGGATTATCCATGAAAAAGTGGCTAAAATCAAAAGGAATAGAGAAATGATTAAGGCTTAAGCACTTACTAAGTAAAAATAATAGGTGTTTTTATTATGGTCAAAAATAAGGAGGAAATTTATCATGAAGAAACTATTTATATCTCAACCAATGAGAGGGCTTACAGATGAAGAAATTTTAAAAACAAGGGAAGAAATTCGCATAAAAGCAGAAAAAACAATTGGAGAACCAATTGAACTAATTGATTCGTTCTTTGAGGATTTCAAACCAATTGGTAATATTCCTGTGGCTTATTTAGGCAAATCAATAAGCTTACTTGCTACGGCTGATGTTGCTTATTTTGGAGAAGGTTGGAAGGATGCAAGAGGATGCAAAATTGAACATGAAGTTGCGGTTTAATATTGCATTGATAGGATAGAAGATTGAATGTAAGGCTTAGGAAACTAAGGCTTTTTATTTTGCTTAAAACCAAAAGAAAGGAATGATAATATGCCAAAGTTAAGTGAAATGCTAGGAGAATCTTATTCACAGATACCAGAAGATATTAAAACTAAGTACAAAAATATTGACTTGGTTGATGGCTCTGGTTATGTAGAAAAAAATAAATTTGATGGTATAAATGATCAACTATCAGATTTACAAGCTCAAATCAAAGAAAGAGACAAGCAGCTAAAAGATTTATCTTCTAAAGCTGGAGATAATGAAGATTTAAAAAATCAAATAGAGGAGCTGCAAAATAAAAATAAAACTGCTAAAGAAGAATATGAATCTAAAATATCAAAAATGCAGTTTGATTATGCACTAGAAAAAGCTCTGGGTAAAGCTGGAGCAAAGAATAGTAAAGCAGTTGAAGCTTTATTAGATAGAGAAAAAATAAAATTAGATGGTGAAACCCTTATAGGATTAGATGAACAGCTTACAGGCTTAAAGACATCTGATCCTTATTTATTTGGTGAGGATAAAATATCAAGTCCTAAACCAGGTGATGGAAAGAGTGATCCAGGAGATAGTGATTTAGCAGCTAAAATAGCTGAAGAAAGAAATAAACAAATACAAAATCCATATGAAAAATTATGGAGTTAGGAGGAATAGAGTATGTATGTAAAAACAGTAAGTTTTGATAATCAAGCTGAATTTTTAGCTAGTGAAAAATATGTTAATTTCACTACTACAGTATCCAATGAGGGCTTAACTGCTGATGAGCTAGGAAGAAAGATAGTTCCTGCAGGTAGCATATTAGATACAAATGGAAAGATAGTCAATGATGGAACTGCAGCAGGGATATTATTTTCAAGCGTAGATGTTACAGAAGGACCACAACCAGGAGCACTTATGGTTGAAGGTTATGTATTAGAAGCAAGACTTCCAGTTAAGCCTGCTGACACAGCAAAAACAGCATTAAAAGAAATTAAATTCAGATAGGAGAGTGTTAATATATGCCTAGAATAGAAGAACTATTTTCAATACAAACAGTTTTAAACTATGTGAAAAATAGACAACCAGTACCTATGTTAGGAGATGTGTTTTTCCCTGAGAAAAAAATTGAAGGATTAGATTTTAAAATGATAAAAGGTGCAAACAATTTACCTGTATCAGCAAGTATTCATAGCTTTGATACCGAAACTGAAATTGGTTCAAGAGATGGAGCTTCTTACAGTGTAGAAGAGCTTGCATTAATCAAAAGAAAAATAAAAATGGATGAAAAATTAATAATACAATTAAGTTCTCCAAGAAGTACTCAAGAAGAAACTCAGGCTATTAATCAAATTTACAATGATGTAGATAATATGGTTAATAGCGTAAGAACTAGAGTTGAAGCTATGAGAATGGAAGCTATATGTACAGGTAAACTTTCTATAAATGAAAATGGAGTTAAAACCTCTATAGATTATGGAACTCCAAAGGCGCAACAAAGTACAACAGATTGGACTGCTGCAGATGTAAAAATACTAGATGATATTTATAATTGGACAGATAAGGTTGTACAAAATACAGGATTTACTCCTACAAGAGCTTTAACTTCTAAATCAGTACTAAATGTACTTTTAACAAATACCGCAATAAGAAAGGCTATACTAGGAGTTAATTCAGATAGGATTATAACAAAAGATATGTTAAATCAATTGCTATCTTCCATGGGACTACCAACTATAGCAACATATGATGCCCAGTACAGAACACAGGGTGCTGATGGAAAGTATACAGCTAAAAGATACTTTGAAGATGGTAAATTTGTATTACTTCCAGACGGAGTTTTAGGAGACACTATTTATGGCTTAACTGCTGAGGAAATAGAGTTAAGGGGCAAAGGTGATGTTAAGATTGAAAGCTTTGGAAACATCATAGCTGAAATTTATTCAACAAAGGATCCTGTTGCTAGATGGACTAAAGCAGTAGCGACTGCACTACCAAGTTTCCCTTATGCTGACCAAATTTACATTGCTAAAGTTAAGTAGGAGCTTTATCGCCTGCTTAACTAGAGAGACTAACTATATGAAGTCAAGTAAAAGTTAAAAGATTTTTATAGTTGTTT
>ENA-UOOE01002684-UOOE01002684.1-fermentation-metagenome-genome-assembly--contig:-NODE-2684-length-12354-cov-9.298236_pt1 | contig 12354 bp, 6 predicted proteins | sample MGYA00245776_ERZ724021 | MGnify/ENA primary metagenome ERZ724021 (study PRJEB28704, sample SAMN03018321) | fermentation metagenome | biome: anthropogenic terrestrial biome; feature: soil; material...
ACCAGTCGCTGGCGGTATGGAACTTCGACAACGCTCCCTGGCGAAACCGGCCCGCGTTTTGTCTCGACTTGCGCATCACCTATACCGATGGAAGCGTGGAGACCATCCCCTCCGACCTGAGCTGGAAGAAAGCCGACGGCCCGATCATCTTCAACAGCATTTACACGGGAGAACATTACGATGCCAGGCTGGAACAGGAGGACTGGAACAAGCCGGGGTTCGATGATACCGCCTGGCAGGGAGTGGCACTGCGCGCGGTTCCCTCACAAAACATCACCGCACAACAGTTGCGGCCCATTCGCAATGTGCGCACCCTACCGGCTGTCTCCTTCAGAAAGATCGATGAGCGAACTTACCTTTATGACTTTGGTCAGAATATGGCGGGCGTGACCCGAATAAAGGTTTCCGGAAAAGAGGGCACTCAACTCCGGATCAGACACGGGGAACGGTTGGATGAAAATGACCGCCTCGATTTATCCAATATCGATGTCTATTACCGCGGGGATAAAGAGAAGGATCCTTTCCAGACAGATATCCTGACATTGAGCGGGAAGGGAGAGGATGCGTTCATGGCCCGATTCAACTACAAGGGATTCCGTTACGTGGAAGTAACGGGCAGTGAACCTGTCGAACTGGATGAACAAAGCCTGACGGCCTACTTCATGCACAGCGATGTACCACCGATTGGAAAGATTGAGACCTCCAGTGAACTGATAAACAAATTATGGCGAGCCACAAACAATGCCTACCTCTCGAATCTGATGGGGTACCCCACCGACTGCCCGCAGCGGGAAAAGAACGGCTGGACCGGTGACGGCCATTTTGCCATAGAGACCGCCCTCTATAATTTCGACGGGATCACCGTCTATGAGAAATGGCTGGCCGACCACAGGGACGAACAACAACCCAACGGAGTACTTCCCGATATCATCCCCACTGGCGGATGGGGTTATGGTACGGCCAACGGACTGGACTGGACAAGCACCATTGCCATCATTCCCTGGGAAATATATCGTTTCTATGGCGACAGCAAACTGCTTGCCGACAGTTACGATCACATCCGGCGCTATGTGGATTATGTGGATCGCATCAGTCCTCAGGGACTCACCTCCTGGGGACGGGGCGACTGGGTACCGGTAAAGTCTCACTCAAACCTGGAGCTGACCTCTTCTGTCTACTTTTTTGTGGATGCCACCATCCTGGCCCGGGCAGCAAAGCTCTTCGGAAAGGAAGCCGATCACCTGCATTATTCGGCACTGGCAAAAAAGATCAGAAATGCAATCAACGGGAAATTCCTGAACCGTGAGACGGGAATCTACGCAAATGGAACGCAGACCGAGTTGAGTGTGCCGTTACAGTGGAAGGTGGTGCCGGAAGACATGAAAGCCAGGGTGGCTGCAAACCTGGCAGCGAAGGTGGAAGAGGCCGGTTTTCACCTCGACGTGGGGGTGTTGGGTGCCAAGGCACTCCTGAACGCGCTGAGCGAAAACGGATACCCCCATGTGGCATATAAGGTGGCGGTGCAGGACACCTATCCCTCCTGGGGCTGGTGGATTATGAACGGGGCCACCACGCTGCTCGAGAACTGGAATCTGGATGCGGCACGGGATATCTCGGATAACCACATGATGTTCGGTGAGATCGGCGCATGGTTCTTCAAGGGGCTGGGTGGCATCTATCCCGACACGGAAAAGCCCGGCTTCAAGCACATTATCCTGCATCCCCATTTTGAGAAAGACCTGGAACATTTCAGCGCAGAATACAAATCACCCTATGGACTGATCAAATCAAACTGGAAATGGGAAAATGATCGGATAATCTACGAGGTGGTTGTTCCGGCAAACAGCAGTGCAACACTTTATCTTCCGGAAAATACAGAAATCGACCCGAAAGAGAAGAGGAAAGTAAAGAAAGATAAGAGAGAAAATAACATAGTGGAACTGTCAGCCGGATTTTATACATTTATAATCAGAACTCGCGTTTAAAAATTGCAACATCCATCAACTCTTGAAAGACAAACGATGAAAATACGGAGTAAAAGTATCCTGCCTCTGCTGATCATTACCGTTACGCTTGGTGCGTATGCGCAAGGTAGCGGTTGCGACTGTAGCATTGCACCGGTACAACTCACCTGTGAATATCTGGCGAACCCTTCCGGGCTGGATGTGAAGCAACCCCGTTTTAGCTGGAAGCTGCAGGCTGCAGACGAGGCTGCCCATGGACAGCGGCAAACAGCCTACAGGATTCTGGTCGCCGGTTCACGGCAGCAACTCGACAGCCACAGGGGCGACATGTGGGACTCAGGCTGGGTGCCGTCGGATGCCATGCAGCTGATCAAATACAACGGTAAACCGTTGCAGTCTGATCGCCGATACTTCTGGAAGGTGTCGGTAAAAGATGAAAGGGGAAACGAATCCGGTCTCGGTGAGGTAGCCGAGTGGAGTACCGGCCTGTTTACCCGGCAAGAGTGGACGGCGAAGTGGATCGGCACGGGAGAAGCTTATGACCCGGCAGAAGGAGGCAATAAGATGCAGGACCCCTGGTTCCGGAAGACATTCGACCTGGATGAGAAGCCTTCCAAAGCCACCCTCTTCGTAGCATCGGTGGGGTATCACGAGGTGTATGTGAACGGGCAGAAAATGGGCGATCACCTGCTTGCTCCTGCCGTCACCGATCATACCAAACGGGCCCGCTATATTGCCTATGAAATCGCTCCGGCACTGGAGCAGGGAAACAATGTCATTGCATTGTGGCTGGGGACCTCCTGGTCCATTTATGCCCCCTACGCCACCGCCGACAAGCCACGTGCGCCCATTGTGATTGCGCAGGCCGATCTCTTTGATGAAAAAGGGAAAAAATCGAGACGTATTACAACCGATGAAAGCTGGAAAACTTATCCGAGTCCCAATAAGCTGACCGGCAACTGGGGTTTTGGTGTGGGAGGTTACGGCGGTGAGATCTGGGATGCCCGCAAGGAGGTGAAGGGATGGAATCTGGCCGGCTACGACGATCGTACATGGGAACATGTCCATGTTTTTACACCCGCTCTCGCATTGTCGGCTCAACAAGTCGAAACCAACCGGATGATTGATGAAATTAAACCGGTCGACATAGAAAGTCGCCCCGACGGCTCCTACAGGATCGATATGGGCGTTAATTTCGCCGGAGTAACGGAGATCCGGGTGAAGGGTAATCCCGGGGATACGATCCGTTTTTCGTTCTCTGAACGAGCACAGGAGGAGATGACCTTCAATCTGCAGAGTGCCTATGTAATGGGCACCTCGGGGGAAGGTCTCTTTCAGAACCGGTTCAACTACATGTCGGGCCGGTGGATCACCATCAAGGGCGCTTCATCTCCTCCCCGGAAGGAGGATATCAAAGGGTGGATGGTACGAACCGGTTTTGGAGATGCAACCACCTTTGCCTGTTCCGATTCATTGCAGAACTGGATTTACAATACTGTAAAATGGACCTTTGAGAATTTGTCGCTCGGTGGATATATCGTAGACTGTCCCCAGCGGGAACGATTCGGCTACGGAGGCGACGCGCACGCCACCTCCGAAACGGGGCTGCTAAACTATAAACTTGGCGCCTTTTACAGCAAATGGCTGGAAGACTGGCGCGATGTGCAGGGTACCGAGCCAATGGTTGGCAACATGAACAATCCGGACTGGGCACGCAAGCAGGAAGGCAGCGGCCGCTACCTGGGCGGAGGCATCCTGCCGCAGACGGCTCCCACCTATCACGGGGGCGGGGGTCCCGCCTGGGGTGGCATCGTGGTCACCCTCCCCTGGTTTATCTACCAATATCACGGCGACACGGAGGTGCTGAAAGGGAATTTCGAAATGATCAGAAGTTGGCTGTCTTTTCTGGACACACATGTTGAAAACAATATGCTGAAGCGATACGGCGGGAAGTGGGATTTCCTGGGAGACTGGCTCTGGCCGGGAGCGACAGCCGCGGGGATGAATAATTATTCCGAAGAGAACCTCTTTTTTAATAATTGTTATTGGGTCCATAACCTGAAAACAGCGGCACGGATCGCCACCCTGACCGGCAAAACCGTGGAGGCGCAAAAATGGCAACACCAGGCGGAAGCAGCTGCTAAGGCGATCCACACAAAATATTACCTCCCCGATGATCATAATTATGCCGATGGAACCATGCGAAGTCTGGCTGCTGCACTTTACGGCGATATCATGCCGCCGGCAGAGCGTATCCATGTCATGAAGAGACTGGAAAAAGAGATCCTTGTCCACCGGAAGGGACATATCGATGTGGGTATAACCGGTGGTGCCATGCTTTTTAAGGTGCTGCGTGAGGAGGGTCGTGATGACCTGATATACTCCATGGCATCACAAACAACCTATCCGGGTTGGGGTTATATGCGGGAGCATGGTGCCACCACCATCTGGGAGATGTGGGAGAAAGATCTTCCGGGCCATTCCCTCCTGCACAGTTCCTATCTCTATCCCGGCGCATGGTACATCGACGGAGTGGCAGGTATACGCAAGGATGCCGGGGCTCCGGGTTACCGGAATGTGCATATCAGGATACCCCGGCTGACCGAATCGCAGGTCTCGTGGGCACGTGCCGATTTCGACTCACCGACGGGCCTGATCCGCTCCTCATGGAAACGCACAAAGGGAAGATTAACACTGGAGGTGACCGTTCCTCCCAACTGTCGCGCTACGGTGTGGTTTCCCGATGAAGCAGGTAAAGAGGTAAAGGAGGATTCCGGCCTGTCAAGGCGGAAGGATAAAAAGGAAGGATACATTTTGTTTGAGATCGAGGCAGGGACTTATCAATTTACAAACTGAAAACTGCTTTTCTCACAACATATTTTTGTCTTACCCAATTTATTCAATCACGAAAATTCAGCATTCTCAAGGAAATACAATCTAAACAAGAAAAGAATCGTATGAAGAACATCTACTTACTAATCGGTCTCCTGTCTGTCGCTCTGATGGCCGGATGCGGGAAAGCACAAACAGAAGTAGTCTCCTTAAACGTGGAGATGCAGGAAAATCCGCAGGGTGTGGCAGCCACCCACCCCCGTTTCTCGTGGCAAATCAGATCGGCCTTGTCCGATGTGGTGCAGCTAAGCTATCAAATTCAGGTTGCATCTTCTGAAAATGACCTGAAGAAGGAACAGAACCTGCTGTGGGACTCCGGTGTCGTTGAAAGCGATCTGTCGGTGCTTATCCCCTATGCCGGCGAGAAGCTTCTATCGCGTAAATCCTACTTCTGGCGGGTGAAGGTGACCACCAACAAGGGAGAGACAGCCTGGAGCAATACCGGACACTGGAACATGGCCCTGCTTGATAAGGCCGAGTGGCAGGCCCGATGGATTGGAGAAGACTCGCTCTCCAACCCGGAAGAAACAATGAAGGGAAATACACGACTGGCTGCCCGTTACCTGCGCAAACCTTTCACTGCCGGAAGACAGGTAAAACGGGCCATGCTCTACATTTCGGGGCTGGGCAGCTACGAAGCCTACCTGAACGGGGACAAGGTATCGGACGACGTTTTTGCGCCCACAGTCTCCTGGTATCCTGAAAGGGTCTACTACAACGTGTACGATGTCACATCGCTGGCAAGAAAAGGCGATAACCTGCTGGCCGTGAAGCTGGGCAACGGTCGCTATTTCGGCATGAGAGAGTCGCCCACACAATTGTTCGGGCTCCCCCGTCTGCTGGCACAGCTGGAACTGGAATATGGCGACGGTACATCGGACCTCATCGTGAGCGATGCATCCTGGAAGGTGACCTCCAAAGGTCCCATCATTGCCAACAACGAGTTCGACGGGGAGGAGTATGATGCACGACTGGAAATAAAAGAATGGAACAGGGCAGGATTCGACGACAGCCTGTGGCAGCCGGTAGATCTGATGGCCGAACCGGGGGGCGAACTCACCGCCCAGCCCAATCCCAATATCAGGGTTATGGAAGAGATTGCTCCCGCAGGGATCACCGAACTTGCCGACGGCAGATATATTCTCGACATGGGACAGAACATGGTGGGCTGGCTGCGGATGACAAACCTAAAAGGGAAAAAGGATCAACCTGTGACTTTTCGTTTTGCCGAACTGCTGAACCCCGACAGCACCCTCTACCTCGCCAACATACGCAGTGCCAAGGTGACCGACCGGTATATTCCCTCCGTGGATGGCCTATTCAGCTGGGAGCCCTCGTTCGTTTACCACGGATTCCGCTTCGTGGAGATCACCGGACTGGTAGAAAAGCCGGCGTTGCAAAACTTCACCGGCAGGGTCATTTACGACCAAATGGAAACGACCGGAAGTTTCGAGACAAACAATGAAATTATCAACCGGACATTTAAAAATGCCTATTGGGGCATCCGGGGAAACTACAGGGGAATGCCCACCGACTGCCCCCAGCGCGACGAGCGGCAGGGGTGGCTGGGCGACCGTGCAACGGGCTGCTTCGGTGAAGCATTTGTATTCAACAATGCACATCTCTATGCCAAATGGTTGCAGGATATCGAAGATTCTCAAAGTCCCGAAGGAAGCGTCTCGGTGGTGTCACCCCGCTACTGGACCATCTACAACGATGACGTGACCTGGCCGGCAGCCTGGTTCTACGGAGCAAAGATGTTGTGGCAACAGTATGGCGACACGGCACCCATATTCCGGCACTATGCTTCCATGAAGCATTACCTGGAACGTATTCAGCAGGTATCGATGCAGGATTACATCATCACGAAAGATACGTATGGCGACTGGTGCATGCCTCCCGAACGGCAGGAGCTGATCCATTCGGCCGATCCCTCACGGAAAACGGCGGGACCCGTATTGAGCACCACCATGTATTACAGCCTGCTGAACCTCATGGTTGAATTTGCTGAACTCACCAACAATCGTGAAGACGTACCGGGATTTCTTGAGCTGGCCGGAAAAATCAGGGATGCCTACAACCGCACCTATTTCAATGCTGATTCTGCAAGGTACGACAACAATACCGTCACCGCCAACATTCTCTCGTTGCAGCTTGGCCTGGCGCCGGAAGAATCAAAGGCAGCGCTCTTTGAGAACATCGTGCAGAAGACAGAGGTCGATTTCGGCGGCCACGTCAGCACAGGTGTGCTAGGCATCCAGCAGCTGATGCGGGGACTCACCCAACACGGCAACGTGGACCTTGCTTACAAGATTGCCACCAACACCACCTACCCCAGCTGGGGCTACATGATTGAAAAAGGCGCCACCACCATCTGGGAACTCTGGAACGGAGACACGGCCGATCCTGCCATGAACTCGGCGAACCATGTGATGCTACTGGGCGATCTGCTGATCTGGTATTACGAAGATCTGGCCGGCATTAAAAACTATCCGGGCACTGTGGCTTACAAGAAGCTGTTGATGGAACCCCATTTCCCGGAAGGACTATCGCATGTGAAAGCATCCTATGACTCCGTGTATGGAGAGATAAGAAGTGAATGGTCTAAAACAGGCGATAGCTTTGACTGGGAGATATCAATCCCCGCCAACACATCAGCCATTGTCCGACTGCCCCGGGAAATGCACATCGCCACACCGGAAGGCGAAGGCGTGAGAAGCGTCAACCAGACCGATACCGGCATTGAGATTGAATTGGGTTCGGGAACATACCGCTTAACGGGAAATTCCTGATTCCTGATTCCTGATTCCTGATTCCTGATTTTTCAATCCTCGTCGGTGACACAACCCTGTGAGGCATCCTTTACCAGTTTGGCATACTTGTAGAGGATGCCTTTTGTTACGCGCAGCGGAGGCTGTATCCAGGAAGAACGTCGCCGTGCAATCACTTCATCCGGTATTTTCACATCAATGCTGTTATTCACCGCATCGATCACGATCAGATCATCGTCCTCCACCAGACCGATCAATCCCCCTTCAAATGCCTCCGGGGTAATGTGTCCCACCACAAACCCATGGGTGCCGCCACTGAAACGGCCGTCGGTGATCAGAGCGACCGAGTTGCCCAGCCCGGCGCCAATGATGGCAGAAGTGGGCTTGAGCATCTCCGGCATACCGGGAGCCCCCCGAGGTCCTTCATTTTTTATTACCACCACGTCACCCGCTCTGACACGACCATTCGCAATTCCGGCAATAAGGTCTTTCTCCCCATCAAACACACGGGCAGGCCCTTCGAACCGTTCCCCTTCCTTGCCGCTGATCTTGGCTACACTCCCCCGCTCGGCCAGGTTGCCGTAAAGGATCTGCAGGTGACCGGTAGGCTTTAGCGGCTTCTCCAACGGATGGATGATATCCTGCTCTTCAAAATCGAGATCGGGAATGTTCGCCAGATTCTCTGCGATAGTTTCTCCGGTCACCGTCATACATTCCCCATGCAACATCCCCTTCTGCAACAAATATTTCATCACCGCCGGTACCCCATCCTTTTTGTGCAGATCTTCCATCAGATATTTGCCACTCGGCTTGAAATCGGCCATCAGCGGCACCCTGTCGCTAAAAGACTGGAAATCATCCAGTGTCAGTTCCACTTCCACAGCGCGTGCCATGGCCAGCAGGTGCAGTACGGCATTGGTGCTTCCTCCCAGGGCAATTACAAGGGTGATGGCATTCTCAAATGCTTTGCGGGTCATGATATCTCTTGGCTTGATATCTCTTTCCAATAGCAAACGGATATATTTTCCGGCGTCCAGACACTCCTGCCTCTTCTCCTTGCTGATGGCAGGATTGCTGCTACTGAAGGGTAGGCTCATCCCCATGGCCTCGATGGCGGCGGCCATGGTGTTGGCTGTGTACATGCCACCGCAGGCGCCCGGTCCCGGACAACTTCGCTTCACAATCTCCTTAAAATCCTTCTCGTCGAGCTTCCCGGCAATCTTCCGACCCAATGCCTCAAAAGCGGAAACAATATTCAGATCCTCCCCCTTGTAATGCCCCGGGGCAATGGTGCCGCCATATACCATGATGGCCGGCCGGTTCAGACGTCCCATGGCAATCAATGAACCCGGCATATTCTTGTCGCACCCCGGCACGGCAATCAGCGCATCGTAGTATTGCGCGCCACAGACTGTTTCAATCGAGTCGGCAATCACTTCACGACTTACCAGTGAATAACGCATACCATCCGTTCCGTTGCTCATACCATCACTCACACCGATGGTGTGAAAGATAAACCCGGCCAGGTCATACTTCCATACTCCTTTCTTGATCTCCAGGGCCAGGCTGTTCAGATGCATGTTACAGGGATTTCCATCGTAACCCATGCTCACGATGCCCACCTGCGCTTTTTTCAGATCCCCCTCACTCAGGCCCAATGCATAGAATTGGGCCTGCGCAGCAGGTTGTGTGGGATCCTGGGTAATTGTCCTTGAATAGCTGTTTAAATCTTTCATCGCGTGAAATAAACATATTTCCGGAAGATATTATTTATAATCGATATAAATTAACGAAATAATCTGCTTTTTTTGATTACTTTATATTAAATAGGTTGTTTCTTAACTTTTAATCGCCAAATTTTGCAGAAAGTGGTTAACTACACCTTGTAATTGGTGAGGATTGGTAATTTAGGCGAAATATATCGGCATGCAACGCGCGTAATGAAGGCAAACATTCTGCACAGGCCAGGCAGAACCATCGGGAAAATTTTTTCTTTATTTTTATTTTAATCAACTAATTATTAGCATGATGAAACATATTTTTTTCATTTTGCCGCTGATTTGTCTCCTCTTTTTAGCGTGCGAAGGAGAAACTATTGACCCTGCTCGGGCAAGTAAGAGCATCAAGGTGACAGCAGAAATTGAAAGGGTGAAGACGCGTCTTTCGGGCTCCACATGGGAGAAAGGCGACGGTATTGGCATTTATATGATCAAGTCGGGTATGCCCCTCGGCAGCACAGCCCTTGCTAAGAACGTGCATTATCGATATGATGAAACCGGTATTTTTACACCCAGAAACGAGTCGCAGACAATTTATCTGCCATTTAACGGTTCGAATGTCGATTTTATCGCCTACTATCCCTATCGGGAAGCGTTAACCGACTTTATCTTTTCAATAGATCTCACGGTACAATCGAAACAGGCTGCTCTCGACCTCATGTATGCAGACAATGTGAAAACCAAAAACATGACCAATCCCAACGTGAACATGATTTTCTCCCACCAGCTTTCCAAGATTGTACTGCAGATTGCTCATTACAGAAATATCGACTTGAGTGAGCTCTCGGTTATCCTTACCAACGTGCCCACCAAAGCTTCATTTAACCTGGTGGACGGCACCCTTGCAAGTTTTCCGGAAACCGAAGACATCGCCTTGGCTATCAGCAGTGACGGCACCGTGGCAGAGGCCATTCTGTTACCGGGGAGCGACCTGTCGGATAGTAAATTGTGGTTTGTGGTCGGCGACAACGAACAGGTCTACCACTCGGTACTGCCTCCGAATATCACAGCAAATCCATTGGCATCATCTACCCTGCACAACCTGAATGTCACCCTCTACACCGAAGAAGAGAGAGCCGTCATTGAACCGGGAAGTATTACACCCTGGACTACACCGCCTTCCGAAACGGTCACTGCCGACCGTACCGAGAGCGCTCCTCCCGCAATAAAAGGGTCGATCAGTCATCCCTATACCGTAGCGCAGGCTATGGAGGCACAGGGAAAAAATGATGTCTGGGTGAAAGGATATATTGTGGGAGCCTTTAACAGCTCCATCAATAAGTTTGTCACCGACACCACCGGGCAGGTGAAAACCAATATCGCCCTGGCTGACAACATGAACGAGACAGTGATCAGCAACATGATCCCGGTGAATTTCACCTTGACCTCAATTAAAAACGCCCTGAACATCGTGGATAACCCGGCAAACATCAGCAGGCATGTCTATATCCGGGGTGATCTGGCCACTTATTATTCCGTGGCAGGAATGAAAAATGTAGATGCTTACCTGTTTATGGACTAAAAGTGTAAACAAAATGTTCCTTACGGCTGTTTGCTTATAAACCGGCAAAAATGAGTAAAACAGCCTGCAAAAATAAAAAACTGATCGTGAAAGAAGGAGCACAGTTCACCTGTAAGAAGTGCGATGCCACGGTGAAGAAGGAAAGACATGCCTGTAAGCCAAAGAAAATAAAAAAGGAAAATTAAATGGATGAGATCGGGAAACTGCATCCGAACAACGTGCGCGGAATTTTGAAATTCGCCAACGACCGGAATATATTTCTGCTGAACGGGTTCCCCGCAATCGTCGAGAACCTCTCGTACAGGAACATCTTTTCAGCCGGTTAATATATTTTACTCGTTGCAAATATCAATATTTTTGACTATTTACGTAATCAAGAATAATAACGCAATAAATGTTGCAGATAAAGCCGGTCTTCGTAAGCAACGGGCAGAAAATATCGTGGACGAGGTAAATACACTTGTTAGCGAATCATGAAAAGTGCCACGCATCTTTTCAAATTCTGATCGCAAATCATTGAAAAGTTTTCGCCGGTGCCGGGTTAGGCGCTTTCCACATCAAAAGCGCCCTTGCGATGGCATGCTCCACGATGGGGCCCATGACGGCATAACCGGCAAGGTTGGGATGGACACCGTCTTCAGATAGTTCCTTGGGAAGGCCATCACGCTCGTCTGCCATGGCGGTAAAGAAATCGCAATAGACCACTCCGTGTGTATCGGCATACTGCTTAAGGCGTTTGTTCAATTCCACAATCTTCGGCGCAGGCTCCAGCCCGGTACGCCATGGATAGTCGTATGCCGGAAGAACAGAGCAGATTACAACCTGTATACCGTGAGCCTGTGCCAGCTCTGCCATAGAGTGAATATTATCCTCAATCATCTCCAGGGTGGAGGGGCCAGTATTGCCTGCGATATCATTTGTACCGGCAAGAATCACAACCACCTTTGGAAAGAGTTTCACTACATCCTGTCTGAAACGAAGCAACATTTGCGGAGTAGTCTGTCCACCAATACCCCGGTTAATGTAGTTTCGTCCGGCAAAAAATTCGGGAACACGCTCTATCCATCCCTGGGTAATGGAATTTCCCATAAACACTACCCTGTCATCGCACATTCTGGCAGGGCCTAACTTTTCGTTATCGTCCCTGAAACGATTAAGATTTGCCCAATCCTGGGCTTCAGTTATAGTTATCCAACACATAATCGATGCAAGCAGCAGAAATATTTTTTTCATATTTACTAAAGTTAATTGTTTTATTCATACTTTTTCTCATGATAACATAATTCGGCAAAACAAATAAATATGTTCTGCACTTACTTAATGAAACGAGCATGAATTACGAAGTAATCGACGTAGTCAAAACCGTTACACGCAAGAATATGATTATTTGCGAGTTCCATACACCAACAAGAAAAAAATAAAATAAT
>ENA-UOOE01002685-UOOE01002685.1-fermentation-metagenome-genome-assembly--contig:-NODE-2685-length-12354-cov-3.899504_pt1 | contig 12354 bp, 13 predicted proteins | sample MGYA00245776_ERZ724021 | MGnify/ENA primary metagenome ERZ724021 (study PRJEB28704, sample SAMN03018321) | fermentation metagenome | biome: anthropogenic terrestrial biome; feature: soil; material...
CAGATTGAAGGGGAGTATATGAAAATGGAAAAACAGGGGCACGTAGTATGCGTAGGCCAGGCGCTCGTAGATTGCATCACCAGGGGAATGGAAGAGAAGCCTTATAAGAAAAATGTGTACAGGGCAGAATCCATCACGTTGAACACGGGCGGAGACGCTTTAAATGAATCAATTGTCTTATCTCATCTGGGCCATCGGGTTAGTCTGATGTGTGGATTGGGAAAGGATATTCCAGGACAGATGATACTTCACACAGCTAAAGAAAATGGTGTCGATGTATCCTGTACCACAGTATCGGAAGAACTATCGACACCCATTGCCAATCTTATGGTACAAAAGGATGGCAATCGTCAGTCGGTCAACAGTCTTGCGGCTATGGAGACAGGATATGTTCCGGAAGAACGTGCTTTTGGCGGTGCCAAGGTGGTATCTTTTGCCAGCTTGTTCAGGGCACCGCTTGACAGAAAGGAGAATGTTCTTCGGTTAATGAAAGCTGCAAAAAAAGAGGGCGCAATTGTCTGTGCCGATACAAAAATGCCTATATACAGGAATATTTCTGGAGAAGACATTCGGGAAATTTTACCTTACATTGATTATATGTTTCCAAATGAAAATGAAGCCTATTATTATAGCCATATATTGACAGAGGAGGCATCGGGCGCCTCCGTTTTAGGGAAGAATGAGTTTGTTAGGAAGGCAGATATTTCCAGAGAAGGTCAAGAACAGGAGGAACAAACACTGTTCTTGGAGATGGGTAAAAAATTTTGCCAACACGGTGTACAGAATGTTATCATTAAGACTGGTGAGAAAGGCTGTATTGCTGTCAATGAGAGTGAAAGCTTTCATGTGCCGGCCAGGAAAGTAAAGGCAGTAGATTCCACAGGTGCTGGGGATAATTTTGTGGCAGGCTTTATCCACGGAATTCTGAATGATTGGGATTTAACACAATGCTGTGATTACGGTACACAATGCGCGGCTTTGTCTGTGCAATATGTAGGTGCAGTGACAGGAATCAGCAGACATGGAATTACATAGGGAATAATAAGCACCTTATAAAATCAAATACAGCACCAACAAAAGGGCACTGACAACTACAAAGGGCTTCTGAATTTTATTTGCAATTTGATTTGCCTTTGGGTTGGAGACCCAAAACAATACCATGTAGATACAGGAACAAATCAACGCTGCAATAAGTACAATAGTTTTTAACATTTTATCTCCTCCGGATGTATAAGCTATTTCTTATTATAATCAATTCCAGGCAAGAAATCTATACCTGTTTTATATTCAGCTTCACTGCACTGATGAGCACTAATGGTTCTATTGCAAACAGGGGAGGCGGCGGATCCTTTGGGTATTTTCTCCAATTATGAAGTTTATCTTTAAGGAGAAAAAAGCATAAATCAAAGGGGGACAGTCCTTGTTGAAAAGGAGACTGTCCCCTTTGCGGATTTATACCATAAGGTGATAGATGTTTTCCACATCCTTTTGTGTCAGCTCCACAAATCCGCCCAATGTCCCGGTATTTACATTTCCGTAGCAGGCGGTATGTGCTAATTTCTCAATATCCTCTTCTTTCGCTCCCAGTTCGGCAAAGTTCTTTGGCATGCCGATAGAAATTAAAAACTGGCGTAGTGCTTCAATTCCTGCCAGAGCAGTTTCTTCCGGGTTTTCGAAGTTCATCTGGCATCCCCATACCCGGACAGCAGCCTGCGCGAAGCGCATTACGTCGTGCTTCAGGTTATACTTAAATACGGCCGGCATTACAACGGCCAGGCCGGCTCCGTGGGCACAATCGTATAGAGCAGACAGTTCATGTTCTATCTCATGGCTGGTCCAGTCCTGCGTTCTTCCGACACCGCAGGAATTATTGTGTGCCATCATACCTGCCCACATAATATTTGCACGGGCATCATAGTTGTCCGGATCCTTTATCGCTCTTGGGCCTTCATGAATCATGGTCAGCAGTAAGGCTTCAATCATTCTGTCAGTAACTTCGACTTCTGTTGTATTTGTCAGATATCTCTCATACAGATGGGCCATAATATCCGTAATGCCGCAGGCAGTCTGATAAGCTGGGAGAGTCTGTGCCAGGGCTGGGTTCATGATTGTAAATTTGGGTCTCAATCCCTCACCGGAAGCCCCACGTTTAAACATTCCCTCCTCTTTTGTGATGACGGAATCAGGAGAGCCTTCACTTCCGGCGGCAGAAATAGTGACAACCGTGCCCAAAGGCAGCGCATTTTCTACGGGCTTCCCTTCATAGTAATCCCAAAAATCGCCGCCGTATGGGACACCTGCTGCGATAGCCTTTGCGGAATCGATTGTACTGCCGCCGCCCACAGCTAAGATAAAATCGATCTTTTCATTCCTGCAAAGTTCAATTCCTTCATAAACCAGACCGCTTCTTGGATTTGGTTTTACCCCTCCGAGTTCAATATATGTCAGATGCTCTTTTTCCAGTGATTGTTTTACCCGGTCAAGTAATCCGGAACGGATGACAGAGCCTCCGCCGTAGTGTATTAAAACCTTGCTGCCACCAAACCGTTTCACATATTTTCCAGTTTCGTTCTCAGTGCCCATTCCAAATGCAAAAGTTTTTCGAACATTTTATCAAAATACGTGGGGGCAAAAAATGTAAAATTATCCATGTACAGACCTCCTTTTTTATGTGTTAGTATACAGTATAATTCCTATCTGCAGAAAACACAAGATGGCAGATAAACAGTGTCACAGGCTGGAAAGGTTTTCTGTTAGATTTGACGATAATGAATTATTGACGGAGATTACATAAAATGATACCATCAAGTTGAGAATATTCTGAAAATGGAGGCCAAAGGGGTCTGACCCCTTTTCGAAAAAGGTATGGAATTTAAACATGAGTTAATTGTACCAAGTGAGAATTTACCGTTTAAGATATTTGTTTTTGAAGGCAGAGAAGGCGGCTATTTCCGGGATGCACACTGGCACAGGTCTGTAGAGATATTTGCTGTGTTCGAGGGGGCTTTGACTTTTTATATTAACCGGGAAAAATACCCTCTGCATGCAGGGGAGTTTATACTAGTGAACCCTAATGAAATTCATTCTATAGATTCACCTGTGCCGAATCTGACTGTGGTGGTTCAGATACCCTTAAAGACCTTTGAGAACTACTATACAGGGGAACAGTTTATTAGCTTTACGCATGATGCACAAACCCAGGACAAAAAAGTGATGTCATTAATTTCCGACATTTATCACATATACACAGGGAAAAAATGCGGATATGATTTCAAAGTTCTAGGTCTGTTCTATGAGCTTTTATATCAGATGGTGACAAAGTACCGGGAGACAGAAGTAAGCTCGGACATGCTTAGGAAAAATCAAAGATTAAACCGTCTTTCTGTGATTACCTCTTATGTGAAGGAACATTACATGGACGAGCTTTCCCTGGAACGGCTGGGTGAGATATTCGGGTATTCTCCCGCTTATCTGTCCAGAATGTTTCAGAAATATGCGGGAATTAACTATAAATCTTACCTTCAGAGCATACGGGCGGAGTACGCTTTGAAGGAACTGCTAAACACAGAATACACAATAAGTGAGATTGCTCTGAACAATGGTTTTCCAAACAGTAAGGCGATGGGCAAGGCCTTTCGGAAAAAGTACGGTATGCTGCCCAGTGAATTTAGGAAAAAGACAAGAAAGTGACATTGTTTAGTTGAATATTTGGTCGAAGGATATACAATAAATTGGTAGAATATCCTTATAAGAATAAAAGCAATAAAAATTCGTAATTGTTTAGGAGGGAAGGCAATGGAAATTCAGAAGGTAACAGACTCTTCGTTTGGCAAATACGGTAAGGTTCTGGAAGAATATTCTGTCAGCAGAATTCTCAGAGAAATGGAGCATACCCCTTTGCCGGAAAAGGTTATTTATATGCCGGCGGTGGAGGAGTTGGAGGCCCTGCCGGAGGCAGAGGCTTTCAAAAAACGGGCGTTCGGTGGACTGCCAATTCAGATTGGATATTGCAATGGGGATAATGACAAGCTGAATGCGTTGGAGTACCACCGCTCGTCTGAGATTAATATTGCGGTGACGAATATGATTTTGTTGTTAGGGGCACAGCAGGATGTTCAGCCGGACTATACTTATGATACCTCTCTGGTGGAGGCGTTTCTAGTTCCTGCGGGAACGGTTGTGGAAATGTATGCGACAACGTTGCACTATGCTCCGTGCACGGCACAGCCGGGAGGATTTAGATGTGTTGTGATTTTGCCTGCCGATACAAACACAGAGCTGACATTTGTACCCGGGGAAAATGGAGAGGACAGGTTAATTGCAGCAAAGAATAAATGGCTGATTGCACATCGTGAAGCAGGCATTGAAGGGGCTTTCTGCGGACTGAAGGGTGAAAACATAAGCTTAAGTTGAAGTCAAAGACTCCGCAGCAAGCTGACGGGGCATCAAACTTACAGTGTGGCAGGCTGCGGGGTATTTGACCCTCGCGGCAGTCGCCAAATGGAAATGCAAGCATTTCCGCTTGGTTTGTTGCCCGCGGGAATAAAAAGAAAGTGAGGAATAGAAAATGAACAATATGCCAGAATTAAAAATCGGAGTTGTGGCGGTCAGCAGAGACTGCTTTCCAGAAAGCCTTTCTGTGACACGCAGGGAAGCGCTTATGAAAGCTTACAGAGAAAAATATGGTGATGAAGAAGTTTACGAATGTCCAATCTGCATTGTAGAAAGTGAAATCCATATGGTGCAGGCCCTGGAGGACATAAAAAATGCCGGCTGCAATGCCCTTGTCGTTTATCTTGGTAATTTCGGACCGGAGATAGCAGAGACACTGCTTGCAAAACATTTTGACGGACCGAAGATGTTTATTGCGGCCGCAGAAGAGACAGGGAATAATCTGGTGCAGGGCCGGGGGGATGCATACTGTGGAATGCTCAATGCCAGCTATAATCTAAAGCTGCGCAATGTTAAAGCATATATCCCGGAATATCCCGTGGGAACGGCAGAGGAATGTGCGGATATGATTCAGGAATTCAAACCGATTGCAAGGGCAGTCATAGGCTTGAGCAGCTTGAAAATTATCAGTTTCGGCCCCCGTCCTTTAAATTTTCTTGCATGTAATGCACCGATTCAGCAGCTTTACAACCTGGGAGTAGAAATCGAAGAAAACTCCGAGTTGGATTTATTCGAGGCGTACAACAAGCATGCCGGAGACGAAAGAATTCCTTGTGTTGTAAAGGAAATGGAGGCGGAACTGGGAGCAGGCAACAAAAAGCCGGAGATTCTCACAAAGCTGGCCCAGTATGAAATTACTCTGAAAGATTGGGTCAAGGAGCATAAAGGATACAGAAAATACGTTGCGATTGCAGGAAAATGCTGGCCGGCATTTCAGACCCAGTTCGGATTTGTACCATGCTATGTCAACAGCCGTCTGACCGCAGAAGGAATTCCAGTATCCTGCGAGGTGGATATTTACGGAGCCTTGAGCGAGTTTATCGGAACGGTTGTAAGTGAGGATACTGTAACACTGTTGGATATCAATAATACTGTACCTGCAGACATGTACAAAGAAGACATAGAAGGAAAGTTTAACTATACACAGAAAGACACTTTTATGGGCTTCCACTGTGGGAATACAGCTTCAGGAAAACTTTCCTTCTGTGAGATGAAGAACCAGATGATTATGGCGAGAACGCTGCCGGAAGAAGTAACACAGGGAACTCTTGAAGGAGATATTATACCCGGAGACATCACATTTTTCCGGCTGCAGAGCACGGCAGACTGTAAGCTGCGCGGATACATAGCCCAGGGCAAAGTACTCCCGGTGGCCACAAAATCTTTCGGCTCTATCGGCGTATTTGCCATACCCGAGATGGGAAGATTTTACCGCCATGTATTAATAGAGGGAAATTACCCCCATCATGGAGCGGTAGCCTTCGGAAATCACGGAAAAGCATTATTTGAAGTATTTAAGTATATTGGAGTTCCGGTAGAAGAAATAGGATATAACCAGCCGGCAGGGGTAAAATATCCGACAGAGAACCCGTGGAAGTAGACAGAATATTCTGAAAACGAAGCGCAAAAGGGTCAGACCCCTTTTAACGGAGGTGGATTATGTTATATATAGGAATTGATTTAGGCACATCAGCAGTGAAGCTTTTGTTAATGGATGAGAATGGAAAGATCTGCAATACTGTTTCGAAGGAATACCCGCTGTATTTCCCTCACCCGGGCTGGTCAGAACAAGATCCCCGGGACTGGTACAAGCAGACAATGGAAGGGATGAAAGAGCTGACGGCAGACTGCGACAAGTTCCGGATTGCAGGTATTAGCTTTGGCGGACAGATGCATGGACTTGTGGTGCTGGATGAAAATGACGAGGTGATTCGTCCGGCTATTTTGTGGAATGACGGGCGTACCGGCAAGGAGACAGAATATCTGAATGATGTGATTGGAAAAGAGAAACTGTCTGCCTATACGGCAAATATTGCATTTGCCGGGTTTACGGCTCCGAAGCTTCTCTGGATGAGGGAAAATGAGCCGGAAAACTTTGAAAAAATCAGGAAAATCATGCTGCCGAAGGATTATCTTGCATATAAACTAAGTGGTGTATTCTGCACGGATTATTCTGATGCATCGGGGATGCTTCTGCTGGATGTGGAGCATAAATGCTGGTCAAAGGAAATGATGGAGATATGCGGTGTGGCACAGACACAGCTTCCTAAGTTATATGAAAGTTATGAAGTTGTGGGAAATATGAAGGCGGACGTGGCAGAAGCCTTTGGATTTGGAAAAGAGGTAAAGGTCATTGCGGGAGCCGGGGATAATGCGGCGGCAGCAGTCGGAACAGGGACTGTCGGGGACGGCATGTGCAACATTTCACTTGGGACATCCGGAACTATTTTCATCTCAAGCAAATCTTTTGGTGTGGACGCAAACAATGCCCTCCATTCTTTTGCACATGCAGATGGAAATTACCATTTGATGGGATGTATGTTGAGTGCAGCGTCCTGTAATAAGTGGTGGATGGACACAATTTTGCAGACAAAGGAATATGCTGCAGAGCAGGAACGTATTGTAAATTTGGGCCAAAACCAGGTGTTTTATCTTCCCTATCTGATGGGTGAACGCTCTCCCCACAATGATCCCAAGGCACGTGCCACCTTCATAGGCATGACTATGGACACGACAAGGGAAGAAATGACGCAGGCAGTCTTGGAAGGCGTGGCATTTGGCCTGAGGGATTCACTGGAAGTTGCCAGAAGCCTTGGTATTCAGATCGAGCGCACAAAAATATGCGGCGGCGGAGCAAAAAGTTCACTCTGGAAGAAGATTATTGCAAACGTGATGAATTTGAAAGTAGATGTTATTGAAAGTGAGGAAGGCCCGGGATACGGTGGCGCCATACTTGCTGCAGTTGGGTGCGGAGAATACACTTCGGTGGAAGAAGCGGCAGAGAAGCTCGTGAAGATTGTGGAAACTGTTGAGCCGGAGAAAGAACTGGTGGATAAGTATGAAGAAAGATACCAGAAGTTCAGAAAGATCTACCCTGCTGTAAAAGAATTGTTCAGGGAACTGGCAGAATAATTTTTGAGATAGACATTAAAAATTAAAAGAGGGATAATAAAAAGGATGTGGAATATCGGTTAAATCAACATTCCACATCCTTTGTGAACTCTGTTTTAAAAGGCACAGACCGGATTTGAACCGGTGATCAGGGTGTTGCAGACCCACGCCTTACCACTTGGCTACTGCGCCGTGTTTGAGAAAATTAATGGTGCATCTCACTCAAACAGCTCTTAAAGTATACCAAAAATATAGCCGACCGTCAATCATATTCGGCGAAATTTCCAGATACTTTTATTCTCCATTTTTATTCTCGCTCCGGCATCATTGGCAAAAATATTCTCCGACAGTTGAAAAATAAATGCAGCACCCTTATAATGAAGAAGTGAAAATAAGGGTCAGACCCTTTTGCGGACCATTTTCAGAATATTCAGAATACAGATGGGAGAAAATAATGGGCAAAAAGAAGAAACCCAAGAAAAGCGGTTCTTTTGGAGAGGTTTTATCTACAATTGTGTTAATTGTGTCGGTTTGTGTGCTTGTTGTTTCGGTATACCAACTGGTTATGATGCTGGCTCCGTATTATTCCGGGGGAAAGGAATACAATAAGGTGAAGGAGTTGGCAATTACGGGTGACGGCGATAATGATGGGTTTCAGATTGACTTTGATGAACTGTTGAAAATGAACCCGGACACCGTAGCTTGGCTCAGATTTGATGCACCCTCCGCCATCAGCTATCCCGTTGTGAAAAGTGCGGACAATGAGGAATACCTTACAAAAACATTTTCTGCCAATGACAATAAATTGGGAGCAATTTTTATGGATATGCGCAGCAGTTCAGACTTTTCAGATCAAAATACATTTATCTACGGGCACAACCTGCAGGTGGGCGGGGAGATGTTTTCCCAGTTGAACGAATATGCAAGTGAGGACTTTTGCAAAGAGCATCCATATTTTTACATATATACGCCAAATAAGGGAAAACTTACATATCAGGTTTTTGCGGCGGCGGTTGTCAATGACCAGTCGGAGAATTATAGGATTGAGTACCCCACAGAGCAGGAATTCGCTGATTACCTGGAGATGTGCAAAGGTTCATCCAATTATCAGACGGATGCAAAAGTGGATTCCGGTTCTAGGATAGTAAGTCTGTCCACCTGCACTAATGTAAATGAGGAAGACAGGTTCTTGCTGCAGGGTGTACTTGTAGAAGACTGAATATTCTGAAAACGGACCGCAAAAGGGTCAGTCCCCTTTGAGAAAAAGGAGGTGTCTATGGCAGATAGGTTTGATGTTGGGGATGTTATTCGTATGAAAAAGCCGCATCCATGCGGCAGTCACGAATGGGAAGTATTAAGAGTCGGTGCAGATTTCCGTCTGAAGTGTATAGGGTGCGGACATCAGATTATGGTTCCGCGCAAGTTAGTGGAGAAGAACACGAAAGAAATTCGAAAAAGGTCTTGATACGGACAGCTTCTTATGGTATTATAATTACTCGTGACGTACCCGCGGAATTCTAAAGTTCCCCGGATATTTAATTTTCCTTGTTCCCGTGAAAAAGCGGGGGCCAGAGACCATAAGGAGGTGCAAAAGACATGAACAAGTATGAGTTAGCTGTTGTTGTCAGTGCAAAAATCGAAGACGATGCCAGAGCAGAAGTTGTCGAGAAGGTGAAAGCGTTAATCACACGTTTCGGCGGCAATGTAACTGATGTCGATGAATGGGGTAAGAGAAGATTCGCTTACGAAATTCAGAAGATGAAAGAAGGATATTACTACTTCATCCACTTCGAATCTGAAAGCAATGTTCCCGGAGAAGTTGAACAGCGTATCCGTATTATGGACAATGTACTCAGATATTTATGCGTTAGACAGGAAGCATAGAGAAAGAGGTATATATGAATAAAGTGGTTTTGGTAGGACGTTTAACAAGAGACCCAGAAGTTAGATATTCACAAGGTGAGAATGCAACTGCCGTTGCAAGATATACACTAGCTGTTGACCGCAGGTTTAAGAGAGATAATGAGCCTACAGCGGATTTCATTCCGTGTGTTGTATTCGGCCGTTCAGGAGAATTTGCAGAGAAATATTTCCGTCAGGGAATGCGTGTTTCTATTTCAGGACGTATTCAAACCGGAAGCTACACGAATAAAGATGGTGTAAAGGTATATACAACAGAAGTAATTGTTGAGGAACAGGAATTTGCTGAGAGCAAAGCCGAAAGCGAAGCTAACAGAGGCTCTTTCCATCAGGCAGCACCCAGCCCTTCACCCAGTGTTGATGCAGGTGACGGCTTCATGAACATTCCGGACGGGATTGACGAAGAGTTACCGTTTAACTAGATTGTGAAATCTTTCTATAAATCATATAGGAGGTAAAAAAATGGCTTACGAAAAAGGAAGCAGACCAGAAGGCGGCTTCAAGAGAAGAGGCCCATCACGCAGAAGAAAAAAAGTATGTGTATTCTGCGGCAAAGAGAACAATGAGATTGATTATAAAGATGTGGCGAAGCTGAGAAAGTATGTCTCTGAGAGAGGCAAGATTCTTCCCAGAAGAATCACAGGAAACTGTGCAAAGCATCAGAGAGCTCTTACAGTAGCAATTAAGAGATCACGTCATATCGCTTTAATGCCTTACGTTCAAGATTAATTAAAAGAAAGACTGGTTTTTCGGTATATTCCGGAAATTCAGTCTTTTTTTAATGCCAAAATTATTTGGAAGAAATGCACAAAAGATACAAATGAATTTTGTAGAAATATGCTGAAAAAAAGGTGATAGTGGAAACTGAATTGACAAACTAAATATAAACTAATATAATGAAAGCAAGTTTTATGAAAGCAAATTTTATGAAAATGAAATATGAAAAAGCAAGTTTTATGAAGTAAAAGAAACAAGAGGAAAAAAGATGTCTTCAATATTAATCAAAATAAAAAGCAAATATCCTCAAATGAATGATGCAATGAAACGCATTGCAGATTATGTATTAAATAATCCAAATGACGTTGTTTTTGAAAAAGCAAGTACCTTCGCTGAAAAAAGTAATGTTAGTCCAGCGTCTGTAAGTAGATTTGTAAAATTGGTAGGCTATAAAAGTTTTAATGATTTTCAGTTAAGCTTTGTAGCTGCACAAAGCAGGGCGGAAATAAACGATGAGGATAGTCTGGCTTATAATGGTATGAAAGTGGGAGAGACAACTCAGGAAATATGTCAAGTGATTTTTAGCAGAAGTGAAAGAGTATTAAATGAGACATTAGGAATACTTGATACTGAGACTATGGAATCTATTGCGAATTATATAGATAAGGCAAAGCGTATTGTAGCAATAGGCGTCGGCCGTTCGAAAATCACTACACAAGCTTTAGTTTCAAGGCTTTATAGGATTGGTTACAATATTGTGGAATACAGTGATTCACATGAGATTGTCAATATAACATCTATTATGCAGCCTGGGGATTTATTAATCGCATGCAGTAATTTTGGAAAAAGTAAATCTGTTGTTGAAGGTGCAAGGCGAGCAAAAGAAAATGGAGTCACAGTTGTTGGAATTACGAGCGTTGTTGATTCTCCGCTGGCAAACTCAGCGGATTATCTTCTGCTTAGTGCATATGATTATGCCTCAGACAAAATGGGAAAGTTGTTTGAGCCCTCAAGCGAAAACGTAGCACAATTAGTTTTGGTTGACTGTCTATACATGCTGGTTGCAACAAAGCATGAAAAGGAGAATCTAAATAGATATAAGCGGTTCTCAAAGGAAATAGTAAAAGAGCATGTAAAATAAAGGGGGCATACTATGAATAGATTACTTAACCGGCCAGAAGAGTCTATGAATGAGATGATAGATGGCTATATTCAATGTTATCCAGATAAATATGAAAGATTGGATGGTTATAAGGTGATCTTGAGAAAAAATCTTGAGGATAAAGTCTCAGTTATTATCGGGGCAGGCGGCGGGAACGAACCCTGGCCAATTGGATATGTAGGGGAGGGGATGGCTGATGCCTGTGCATGTGGGGATGTGTTTACTGCACCTGCAGCGAGAGCTATTTTAAATACTCTTAGAAGTGTACCTAATAAAGATGGAGTGCTGTGTGTTGCCACAAACCATGCCGGTGATGTTTTAAATTTTGAATTAGTAGCGGAATTAGCAGAAATGGAAGGAATTAAAACAAGACGTGTTTATGTGGCGGATGACATTACTTCGGCAGATTTGACTGAAAAGAGAGAACGCCGGGGTATTGCGGGGGTATCTTTGGTTCTGAAGATTGCGGCAGCGGCAGCAAAGACCGGGCTGACCCTCGACGAAGTGGCTGAAGTAGCACAAAAGGTCAGCGATAATACATATACCTGTAGTGTTACTACATCGCCGGCCTATGTTTTGGAAACAGGCAAACCTGCTTATGACCTACCGGAAGGGAAAATTGAGTATGGCATGGGATTTAATGGAGAGATGGGGATTGAGAGAACAGATATCAGTTCAGCCGATAAGATTGCAGAAAAAATAATAAACATGATTATTGAAGACGCAAATTTGAAAAAGGATGATGAGGTTATATATTTTTTAAACCCTTTCATGGCAACCACCTTTATAGAATCCTATATTATTGCCGGAAAATGCTTAAAAATATTTGCTGACAGAGGAATTAAAGTGTATGCGAGCCATGTTGACACAATGTTTGCCACACAAGGGGCCGGTGGATTTTCGGTGACAATTTTAAAAGTAAATGAAAAAATAAAAGAGTATTATAACAAACCAGTAAATTCACCATCGTTTCGGTACTGGGAACAGGGGGA
>ENA-UOOE01002686-UOOE01002686.1-fermentation-metagenome-genome-assembly--contig:-NODE-2686-length-12346-cov-16.699618_pt1 | contig 12346 bp, 17 predicted proteins | sample MGYA00245776_ERZ724021 | MGnify/ENA primary metagenome ERZ724021 (study PRJEB28704, sample SAMN03018321) | fermentation metagenome | biome: anthropogenic terrestrial biome; feature: soil...
CATTCTTGCGCGGATTTTCGACGTCAATAGCCAAACAGCAATACGGCCCGTGGCCTTGAATCGCTGCCAGAAAGTCATGCGCCTGCCGGTCAATCGGCGTCGCCCTCAAAAAGTGATAGGCTCCCACAGACAGGCCAGCGGCACGGGCGGCGGTTATGTTGGCGGCAAAGGATTTATCCGCGAAATTGACGCCCTCCGTCGCCTTGTGGATTACATAGCCGATACCGGCACGCTTGACCGCCGCGAAATCCGGGCGGCCTGTCCCGTTATAGATATCAATGCCCTTGATTGCCATAAAATCAATCCTTTCACCCTACCGGTAAAAACCGGGGAAAGTTGCCCCCAAGAGAGCAACTCCCCACAAAATATTATGTAGCCGCACCGGTACCAGTCAGTGCAGCAACGATCTTTGCCTTCTCGTCATCCGTTAGCAGGTAACTTGCCAGCACATCATCCTGTTTTTCACCCGCCGCAATCCGACGTTGAATTACTTTCGTAAGAATTTTTAAGCGCCCGGTCATTATGCGCCCTCCTTACTGTAAAATGTTTCTGCAATTTTCGTCTGAAGCTCGTCCGACACGTTATTTCCCGCCGCGTCAATCAGCTCGTCCACACATGCCAGAGCGTCATCCTGTTTGTTGATATATCCAAGCTGCCGGAGTACATCAACCTTTTCCTGCATGTCTTCAAGGCTGTCCACAAACAGCAGGAGCGCTATGGATGGGCTTGCCCGCATCGGAAGGGCTTCAGCACATGGACGCGGATCTCGAAAATTCAAGAGGGCTGCTCCACCGCTGATCTGCTTTGTGAGACCATCCGCGTAGGTTTTTGAGGCATCCACGCCATTGTGAAAAATTACGGTCTTAACTTGCTTAGCCATAATGAATCCTCCCTTATGCCTGAATTACGGTTATAGAGCCTACTGAGCCACTACAACCATGATTACCATTATGGTAACTGTCTATATTTCCCCCAGATCCGCCACTCCCTCCAGATCCGCCATTTACTTGTAATAATCCGGTATTGGTGTACGTACCTCTATGGCAAATGTAAATAGCACCTCCACCACCTCCGCCGCCTCCGCTTCCTCCGGAACCATAACCAGAACCATGACTGCCACCATTGCCGCCGTCTAATCCATTACATTTGATACGTCCATCAATAAATAGGCTTCCCCCTACATACAGCAGAATAATACCGCCACCACAATTTCCAGCGCCGCCACCGCCACCACTAGCATAAGCATTAGCAATACTAGCACCAGAACCGCCATTACCTCCGGGACCATTGCCACCGCCGCCGGGTGCTGCATTTCCGCCACCGCAACCTCCGCCGCCGTACTTTCCATCGGCATTGCCACCTATAAATATATGTTCTATATCTATAGTGATCTTATCGCTATCTCCGCCAGCTCCAGCGCCTGAATAATCGCTAAAGCCTCCTCCACCGCCAGCGCCATAGCCGCCTCCATACGATCTTGACAGCATACTAGTCCCACCAGACACACCGGATACATCATCACTAAAACCACCACCGCGGCCTCCGTCGCCTCCACTACCGCATTTCAGCTGTGATGGATACGGATAGTTGTTATTGTAGTTGGTCTTCGGTGCTAAACCAGATTGGTCAATCGTTCCGTGAATCGTGCAGTCGCCCTTAACACGCAAAATCAGCCCAGCATTGTAAGTAGCGCATTTAAGCGTCACCCCGGAATTGATGGTAAGGGATTTATAATTTTTCTCGACAATACTCTGATGCGGCACAGCAACCGGTAACGTAGTGCTGCTGCTGATTACCGCGTCGCCGTCGCTGCCGTCCCCAAAAATTGTGGGGGTGGGGCTTCCCCCGCTCTTAAAATTTAGCTTTGCACCATCGACGTCGTACACGAACGGCACGGCAGCACCGGCCTTGAAAAAGCTGCCATCGAGACAGTCGCCGTTTTGCAGAGTGGCCGTTACCGTCTTGCCATCCACCGTAAATGTATCGCCCACCGCATAATCCGCGTCGGCCTTAAACACGCACGATACTATGCCTGCCGTCGCGGATAGGCCGGTAAGGGCATAAACCGTGCCGGTTTTCGTGCAGGAGAGTGTGGTTATGGTTCCGCCCGATACCTTTTTCAGCTCTGCATCAACTTTGTCCGCATTTTGGTTCAGTACGGCTATATCTGCCCCATCCTCATAGGCGGGTTTTTTCAGGCCGTAATTTATCGTTGCTTCCAAATGCTACTCCCCCTTATGGATTTGTTCCCATGTTTTGGTTTTCATATCACCCCAGGTAAGATACGCTGATTTTACTTCCACCCATGTGGCATACAGATAAGCAATATCGACAAGCATGTTCGCCGGTATTGTTTTCCACATGGTCGTGTAAAGCGGGTTCAGATCGGCAATGCGGGATTCGCCGCGGTACTTGATATGCACCTTGTACCCGTCGAGCGTAATGTTGACCGGCAAACCCATGTACGCTTCGACAATTTGTTTCAGCACAGACAAGTTTATCGGCGGCTTAGTGATGATTGCCGCCCTAATTGCATCACGGCGGGCTTGCAGTGTTCCATTCAGCGGAGCGGACAGGCTGAGAATTTTCTCCCACCGCGCACAGCCGTCTTCATCAGCATGCAGGGGAGATATATTGTTAACCGCTTTTTTAACGACGGCAGACAGTTTGTCAATTTCAAAATTCACCGTTCCTGCGATTGCATCAATTTCGGCGGCGCCTTTCAGCTTCTCCGGCAGTAAATCAAGGTAATCTGATTTATCGTCGTAAAACATCAGCCTGTCACCTCGGTAACTGTAATCGTGCCGACAACCGGCACCTGGTAGCTGTCAAAGGCTTTTGACAGCGTTAGATTCTTTGAGTCTCCGTTGATCGTTACCGTGCCGATATCCACAATGTCGCTGTGGCAGTCGAGAATCGCCGCCTGCAATTTTGCAAAGAAAACTGTCGGGTCCGTAAATCCGACGGCATTGATGTAATCCGTTATAGCCTGTACGACGACGGGCTGGATAGTTGCAAAACTCGACCCAGTTCTAATGCGCACGGCGGCCGCTACATTTACGGAGAGGTCCGTTGATGTTTTAACCGTGACCGTATGCCCGATCGGCGCTATTCCGCCGCCATCCGTCCCCATCTCAGACTGTACCGTCTGGACTAGCTCATCCGACGCGGTATTTCCCTGCGTATCGCCGATTACAATCCCTACCTGCCCGGCAGCGCCCATCAAATGGGCTGGGAATACTTTGACGGCTCCCACGCCGTCAATAGCAAGGACTTTTTCTTCATAATCCGCGATATTTCCGCCGAATGCTGACTGCCGAACTGTCTCATAAAACCGGGTCCGCAGGTCATCATCCGTTTCTTCGTCCCTTGCAGCAGTCAGCGGAGCGGCAATCAGCTCCGCACTCCCGAGGCCGTTGATATTATCGACCGGCAAAATTGTACCGGAATACAAATTCCCGTCTGTCCCGGCCTGCTCGCATGCCGCCCGGTACTGCCCGGTACTGATTTTCTCCGTAAGGCCGAAAGACACGTTTTCAATCTGAAACCGGCTGCCGAGCGGCACATCCAGCGCGGCTCCGGAACTGTCCAGCGTGTTGATCTGCCGGACGGCATTTGTCGCGGCTTTGCGCTCAACGCCGAAATCAGCGCAGACCCGGTCAAGCCATTCCTCTTCCGCCGTATCTGGAAACAGCAATTGTATCATGTAAACCAGCATGTAGTTCTGCTGGGCAAGCAGAAACGCGCATGGGGCAAGCGTATTGTAGATCACGCTGCCTTCCCGTTTATCGAGATCGTCCGGAACCCGATCCAGCATTTCTTTTAAAAGCGATTCATATTCATATGCCGCGTATTCTCCGCTGATTTCATCCGCCATTGGCTGTCACCTCTTCTTCAAAATTGCCGAACTCCGTATTGACCGTAAACGTGGCCGTCGCTGTTTCTCCGGAAAATGTCAGGTCAAAATTCGAGATGCCGGTCACCCGGTCATCTTCGGCCAGCGCTTCTTCAATCCTTCGCTGCATATCGCCCTGGACGTACTCGCGGCGCTGGCCAATCAGGTCTTTTGTTTCCATGCCATAATCCGTTGAATAAATTTCGTACTCAAACCGTTCGGTCGATAAAATGAAATCGACGGCCTGCTTCACAGCTTCCAAACCGTCGATCGTTCCTTGAATATGATTTTTGCTGACCTTCCATGTTTTGGACGGGTGAAAATTCTCCCCGTCGGCTCCATAGGTTTTTAAAACACTCATCCCAGCACCCCAATCAGCGCGTATTTCTGCCCGCCCTGCTTCATCATCAGCGTAACGCGCTCCCCCATAGTTACAGTCATGCCCTTCGGCACGTCTACCATGTCAAGCGGCACCGGTATTGGTTTTGTATCTATCTTTACCGTCGAACCCTGCCACGTGCCATATACAAGGTCGGCAGGCTGGTAATTCCGTATGTACTGCTCCAAGACCTTTTTAATTGCCTGATGCAGATAGTCCATAAAATCGCCTCCGTCAGGACTGCGACGAAATGCCCGAAAAGATCAGATCGAGCTTCATACTGTGGGAATCCTTTTTGAACTCGTGCGTGCAGTGATCCACAACGGCCCACATGTCGAGGCCGGCATCACCAATCATGACCCGAACGCTGTTTCCCGCAAAAATCCGGTCGTCGCCCATACATTCGACGCTGAGCGTTTCGGTTTCACGGTTTTTCACGCTGAGCAGCCGGTTTGCGCGGGATGCAAGCTGACTGTCGTTTAAGTTGGCCGACACCTTGTCGTAGATCATCAGCTTGCCCCATTTTGAGATAGACGCGCTGTCCTGCGAAATATAGACGTTCCGGACGCCTTTGCTGCTGTCGTCCTTTGCAACCTTCACATAGTTAAACGTGTCGTCATCAATGGACTTTTCATAGCTGAAATCTTTGCCGAGCGACGCTGTGCCGATAATAATCGGCAGCCGCAGATTGTAGACGTCGCGCAGGCACAGCGCCCCGAATTCGTCCCGCAGGACATACCAATATCCATTTCCGATCAAATTATCCTCAATGGACTGATAGATCATGTCGAGCCGGGTCTTGCTGTCAAACAAGTATTTGCCGAGTTTGTACCCGGTGCTCTCGATTGTCCCGAGGCGGATCCGGCCTCCGCAGTCCAGCGCCACGGTGTTTACCCACGCGGAAAGCGTCGTCCCCGCCGGGCGCAGAAGGGAGTTAGAGCCCTTGAAATACCGGAGCTGGTCATAACAGATGCAGGAATATTTCTTATTATCCTGCTTTGTAGAAAACAGCCAGCCATAGAAAATATTATCCTTGCCGTACTGGAACGACACCGTGCAGCCGTTCGGGTACCGGGTACCGTTCCAGACGGGATACTCAAAAGTCAGCTTTCCCGGCCCATCATTCCGGGACGTCTCATGCTTAACAGATCCGGCGATCTCCGAAATATCCTGATTGTTTACGATAAGAGACATAGAATCACCCCCGGGTATGGCTGATGCACCATGAACCTGCCTTTTTTCCCCATTCTTTTATTTTTTTGCCCATAGAGTTGAAAGCATCTGTGACATTCTTTTTCCAAGGATCTATTGCATCGTAGTTAATACGGCTGTTTATTGGAATTCCAGTGTTAAGCAGGCCAGTATAAGCCGGCGGCGTTTCTTTAATGCGTCCGGCTCCAGTATGCCATACGGACGAAGCCTTTACCGTGGCCGGATTTTTGACTGTTTTCCCTGTTTTGGGACTTTTTAGCGTGGCCTTATTATATTTTTTCTTTGTCCGGTATACGGTGCGCTTCTTCGTAATTGTCACTTTTTTCGGAACCGGCGCCTTTCCGGGGCGCTTTACATACGGGACGCCGGTTGTTTTGATGCCGACGGGTTTATACTCCTCCACAACAATTTCCGTATCATAGACGCCCTGCTCGTCCGATTCTTTCTTCGTATAGCTTTTCAGCCACACCAGCACGGAAAGATTTGCGGCAGGATACAGTGAGTCTGTTTTTACCATACGGACAGGCGCGTCTGTTTTACCGAGCCATGCCTCAAATTCTTTAAACAGTTCCGACGCGCTCCAGGTGCTGAGGCCGGCCGTTTCTTTTCCGTTTTGAAGGAGTTCGCAGTCAATGGTCCATTCCCGGGGATTATGCGCATCCGGAACGTTAAATTTGCCGCTGCCGATTCCATCGTAACTTTCAATATCCCTTCCGGACGTCAGCCGGAAGGCATACACCCGGTGCAGGTTTACCCCGCCGAGTGAAATGTAGTATTTCGGTGCTCTCACAAATAGTCTCCTCCCCCGGTCACGCCCGCCGATTCTGTCACCATGCGGGCCAATTCGTGGTTAATCTCCTGTACGTCGGCTTTTTCGGTAACCTCCTGATGCTGGATCGTGACGGCGGGCTCCACTTTCGTTGCGTTGAATGTGGCAAAAAATTTTGCTGTGGCTGCGTCGAACATGTATTTCAGGTTTTCTTTTTCAATGGATACCGTACCGGAAACTTTGATGGGGCTCTTATTTGTTACTGTGGTCGGAGTAGCACCATACTGGGCAGAATTTCCGAGTGTTGAAGCTCCTAGTTTTTTCTGGTCTGCGGCAAGTTTTGCCGCTGCCTGTGCGGTTGTCTGTGCCTGCTTATTTGTTTTTTCCAAGTTGGCGTTTTGTTTTGACAATGACGTTGCGAGCCCTATTGCGGCGGCAGAGCCGGCAATCAGAGCGGCCGCAGCAACCCAGTTTCCAGCAACGGCCTTCACGGTTGCTCCTGTCAAAAGGGCAATATTGCGGGAAATGCTCATTGCCGAATTGAATACAATGAGTGCTGTCACTACGCCGCCTATGGCCGGAATAAGGATATAAGCATTTTGGGCAATCCAAGAAAGCCCATTTGCCAAAAGATTAGCGCCGTTTGCCATCACATTAAAAAACGGCTGAAATTTTCCTGCATCCATTGCAGCGTTTAAGCGCTGGAAGGTTTGTGATAAACTTTGTACCGCGCTATTTGATTGGTCACCAATTGCTGACATCAGGTTTGTTTTAAACAAAGAAGCCTGCACCGAAAGGCTTTTAAAATTTGCGTTTACAACCCCCTGCGTCGCGCCGAATTTGTTAAACTCCTTATCAAGATAAGAAATTGTTCCTGCAATATCACCTTTCTCAAAATTTTTCTTGACTGTATCCGCTGAAATTCCAGTCATGTTGAACCGGTTGCGCAAACTCATGGTTTGGCCGGAAAGGACTTCTTTCAAAGCGAATACAGCACCTTCGGCACCCTGCGCAGGGTTAAACATATACAAGCGTTCTGTCAAATTAAGTAACTGCTGAAGCTGATTAATATTTTTCGTATATGCTAAAAAAGATGTTGTCGCGCTTGCGATATTTTCACGGTCAAGGGCCGATTTACTTGCGTAGGCTGAAACATAACTGTATAAGTCGGTACCGAGCTGCTTATTCCCCATAAGTGACTGTAATGTGGTTTGCTGTACCTGCTGCGTCATGGCCGTATGAATGGATTCCTTTAAAAACTGGAAAGCCTTACGCGCTAAGTACACCGTAGAAACTAAAGTTGTAAGTTTTCCAATTAATCCGCTTACTCCGGTTTGAGCTACAGAAGCAGAGGGTGAAATTTTGCGAAACGTCTCGCTGAGCGACTTTGTACTTTTTTCCGTCTTCTCATTGGCCTTTTGCCCTTCTTGGGCAGACCGTACAATTTTGGACATAGTGGCCGTGTAGTCGTCGGTCAGGCGCATAATAGATTCAAGAGTGTTTGCCACATGAATCACCTCTTTACATAAATCTGAAAAAGTGCTAATCTGAAATAAAAAAATGGGGATAACTGGGAGATGTCATATGATGTATTGCCGGAAATGCGGAAAATCCATCCCGGACGATAGTAAATTCTGCCCATACTGCGGAGAAACGGTCACGGTTAATGCTGAATCCACTGGACAGGAACTGTCTACTGATCCGCAAAAAGCAAAAGAGAATGAATGCGGGGTTTGCTCCAATTGTGGGAAAACACTTCCACCCGGTAAATTGACTGGATTATGCAATGATTGCATGAAACAGATCGGATATGATCCTGATGAATATCAATACGGCAGATGTGAAGATTGCGGCGCTCCGCTAGAATCTGATGACAGCGGTACACTTTGCAAAAAATGCATTGAAAAGCGTTTTGGCAATTATATGCCAAATACACCGATGAAAGAAAACCCTATTGATAATCAAAGGAATAGCAATGAAACCCTACGTCATAAGGGATACCGGAATACTATTTTTGCTGTAATCGGTGTTTTCCTTTTGATTTATATCATCTCAGCAGTCATGCCGCACGAAAAAGCAGACACTGCTCAAACAACGGAGCAAAACTCACAAGTTGCATCCGGCAGCAATTCTACGGCGGCAGCCAACGCTGCTGCATCAAAGGTTTCTTCCGCCGTACAAAATTCGCCGGGAACGCCCGACTTGGAACTGCTTAGCGACGACGGCACTTTTGATTCTGACATCAACACGATTCATATTACCGGCAAAGTAAAGAACAATTCCGGGAAAGTGCTTTCCTATGTACAGATTCAGTTCGCTTTGTATGATAAAAGCGGTTCTCAGGTTGGTACGGCACTGGCAAACACAAACGGTCTTGAACCTGGAAATACGTGGTCATATGACGCCATAGGAATGGCTTCTAATGTCTCCAAATTCAAAGTAATTAATCTTTCCGGTTATTGATAGAAACGGCAGGCCAGCCACCTGCCGCTTTTATTTATCTTCTTTCATATGCTTTGCGGCTACAAGATCACTCGCAATCATCATCTGTTGCTGCTGGGGCGGCATTGAAAGGAAAGCCAGCGGAGAAATATTGTGGTTCTGGAAGATCATGTGCGTATAGGCCCACATACCGTCCCCATTTCCCCGGCAGCTTTCCTCAATCAGTTTTTTGCCTGTTCAATCCCTTCCAAATACTCCACCGGCGTCACCGTCAGTTTGCTGTAGATACTAACCAGCGTAGCCATTTCAGAATCTGTGAACATGGCGAGCGCCGCGTCGTATGGTTCCATGATTTTTTTGCCGGCCTTTTCTGAAAGAGCATCTTGAAGTTCCGCATTGTGAAGATCAGGTGTAACTAGACTTTCCGCGACGTTCGGCATCATGGCCAGCCCTGCGGGAATCCCCCGCTGCTCCGCGAATACGGCGCAGTCAATGCCTTCTTGTGCTGTCAGCGCCCGCATCTCGAACTCTCCGTCAAATGCGGGGAGCTTAAATTTTACATTCGGCTTTCTGTGCGGATGCAAAAAACTTTCCAGTGTCTTATCCATCATAAAACCTCCATTCAAACTAAATCAAAATCGTTAAACGTGAACGACGTGTCAAGTTTCTGCGCGTCGGCGCTGGAATCGTCCAGGGTGCCGAAGGGGACATTGGCTGGAATCACACCGGTCATAATCACCTCAACGCGGTCGTATTTTCCCGTTTTCGCGTCGGAATAATACTGGAGTTCAATCTCCGGAACGCTGCCGCCGTTTTTGTAGTTGCGCCACGCCTTGATAAACGCAGACGTGGTGTTGTAATAGCTCATGTCTCCGGTACCCTTGACGCCCCGGACGGCGGTCTGCTGAAAACGGTCGCCGAGAAACTTTTTGTTTTCCGTCAAGGGCTCCACTTTGCCGGATATTTTCGCAATCTGAAAGGCTGCTACCCGGCTTCCGTTCAGTGTAATGTATGCCTTGCCATCACCTCCGGACGGAACGTCCTGTAAATTAACTTTTTTGCTCAATCGTCACACCCCCTATTCTGCCAGAGAAACGACTTCAACAGAAATTTTGTCAACCGTATCAACGGGCTGAACCGACACATCAGCGGCCACCGCATCGCTTTCTGAACCTTTCACAATGGTCACGTCGTCTGCCGTAAAGTTTTCAATATAGCCGTTGTTCTGGTAGTTTTCCGCCGTCATCTGAACAACCAGCGCCTTGATCTGTGCGCGGCCTTCCGTACTGTTGCGAATCTTCCCGACACATTTCGTGTCCAGAAGTTTTTTCAGATCCGCCGCGTATTTGTCGAGCGTCCGCATGACAAGCCCTTTGCGGAAATCTTTTGGCTGCGTCTCCGTATAGGTTACAAGAGAATTGATGTCGTACAGCACGGTTGGTGCACCGTATATCATAACGATAAGCAGTTCACCGTTTTGCACGCGCGCTTCCTGCTGCTCCCGGGTTAAATGTTCCGCATCCGTCCAGCCGGTGATGCTGCTGTAGCGCGTCAAGCTGCCGGAGACGCCCTGCTTCGCGATCAATCCGGCAACTGTGGCGCAGGCTTCGGCAGCAGTCAGGCTGTAGTTTTCCGTAGTACCGGGTGACGTGCTGTGGTAAACCGCCGGATTGTCAGCCGCTGCCGGATTCTCTGCAATCTGAACCATGATATCCTTTTTCCGCAGCTCGTCTACCCACAGAATCAGGTTGTTTACGGTATCCGCATCTGTGCCGGTATAGGCCAGCACATTAAATTCATGGGTTTCCATTTCATCTTTGAATTTGTCCCATGCGTCGGAATCCATATCGCCGTCCTTGCCGCCGGTCAGTTTCACCGTGGCAGCCGCCAGCGTACCGGTTCCGGCAATACTGATGAAATCATTCGTCTGAAATTTGTCAGATCCCGAGACGATCTGGGAATCCATCTCCGCCGTTTCAAGCAGAGTCGTGATTTTCCATAGATCACCGCTTTTGGCAACGACAACGGAAAGATCGTTGCCCCGGACACCGGGATATTTTGCCGTTGCTGTGATGCCGTCTGCCAGCGTGCCGGATGCCTTTCCACCGGAATTATTCAGCCGGTACAGGTATAACTTTTCCGCACCGTTCATAACCTCGTTGACACATTTCAGCTTTTCGGATATGAGATCATATCCAAGAGATACTTTTGTACTGTCTCCCTGACGAATCACCGTCATCCGATCTCCCCAGCTCAGGGAAAGCGGCATGGCTACAACACCGGTCACGCTGAGTTCCGCCGGGCGGTCTCCCGCCTTAACGTCAACATGTGCGCCGGGTAAAATCTGTATGCTCACGTTTTTACCTCCGTTTCTGCCTTTTGAATTACCGGATCAGCCTTTCGAATAATCAGTCCATCCTCGTCGGTCGGTTCGCTGCGCTCTACAACTGAAATATCTGCCGTGACATGTCCTAAGCCGTCCGTCATATCCGAAGCCTTATTCCGGCACCGAAAAGCTCTTGCGTCGTCCTCCACTGATTCGAGGTTTTGCAGAATGGAAAAAATGGCCGTGCTGATTTCCGCGCGGTCGTCGGAATTTTTCGGAATATAGGTAATCTCCGCCCCAAACGTATGAACGCTTGTGTCGGCAAGCATTTTTCGGCTAGACTGCTTGTACAGGTTGACGCCGATTTCAGGCGGATAAACACCGGACATCCGGTTGCCGATATCCGTCCTGCAGCCCGGAAACAGCCGGGCGGTAAAGCAGGCAATGGCAAGCAGCACATGGTCGGCCAGTGTCAGCGTCCCGGCTTTGCGCCGGGCAGCCAGCGCCGGATTAAACCAGATATTTTTCGGAATATCCACACTACCACCCGCCTTTGCTTTTTACCCGCTGAATTTCCTCACTGAAAATGGCAGGCGCCGCCTCTTTTGCGGCGTCCTGCCCGCGCTCAAGAAAACGCTGACCTTCAACATAACCGACTGTCTCTCCCCTCCGGTTTACAAGCCTATGGCCGTCATTAACATACGGCCCATAGTACACGTTATTGTAATACCGGCTTTCATGGCCATTGCCGACCTTGTGCGTGCCGCCATTGTGCCAACCTCTGCGGAGGGTACCGCCTTGCTTTCCGCTTCCCGCAGGATATTGACCGACTGGCGTATTTTTAGTCGTCGTTTCCATGCCTTTTGCATTCATCCTTTCCAGCGTCCTCCGGGCGCTTTCGTCCAAGTCTGCGCCGAGCCCTTTCAGCGCCGCCATATATTGTGAGAAATTCATTGTACTCATGCGATTTTCACCCCGGAGAGCGGCACCGTATTACAGAATGTCCGGTGGAACGGCAACCCGGCCCGGCCGCTGAAGGTCTGTCCGTTATGCTGCACCGTCACCGCGTCGCCGTCTTTGAGGGCAACTGCCGTATCGACTTCCAGCGTGAAGACGGGTTCCGTCAGGGCGGCCGCCTCGCTGGTGTTGAGGGTCGGTGCATTCTTCTGCACCAGGTGGCACGGAATGTTTTCATAGATCGTCTGCGTTTTTGTGGTCTGCTCTTCTTCGTTATCAACGTCACGGATTACCGCGGCCGTATCGTTCCAAAGGGCCTGTACGGCTGCTTTTCCTCTTGCTGTAACACTGCCGGGTAAATTCATA
>ENA-UOOE01002687-UOOE01002687.1-fermentation-metagenome-genome-assembly--contig:-NODE-2687-length-12343-cov-5.202962_pt1 | contig 12343 bp, 14 predicted proteins | sample MGYA00245776_ERZ724021 | MGnify/ENA primary metagenome ERZ724021 (study PRJEB28704, sample SAMN03018321) | fermentation metagenome | biome: anthropogenic terrestrial biome; feature: soil; material...
AGGCAGAGGTCTGCAAAACCTTTATCCCCAGTTCAAATCTGGGTGGCGCCTCCAATTTTTTATTTAGAGAAGCAGCCTGTATGCTGTTATTTCAGTATACAGGCTGCTTTTTATTTGGGTTTCACTTCTTTTGCAGTGTGCTCATAATGAATGCTTTTCTCCACTTGAACTTAAATAGCGGTTTTGAGATAAAATAACCATTTTTATAATTGATACATAATTTAAAATTTAGACCTATTAAAAATATATTTTTACTTTTTTTAGTAATTTCACAAGTATAGGTAATGTTACTGAAGTTGATACTGCATGTGCCAGGTCATAAGGAAAACTTATAAAAAAATATGCTCTTATACCAGTCATGGATCCATAAAATACAGTCATACAAATATTCATACTGACTCCATACATGAAGACTAAACTAAAGCCTATAATGGAAAGTTTTAATACTGATTGCACATCTATTAAGTATTTTAACAAAAGAGATGCGAACACAACTAATGTCCAGCAAAATACTTGTAGAATTGTCCAAATTCCTATGCCATAAATACAGTGTATAATGCCCTATTTTTCACAATAATATTTCTCTCCTTATAACTGGAATATGTTACTTGTTTACTCCTATTTTTAACTATGTTATAATTTTAACATAATACTATACTACAAAATAGCTAAAAATAGATATTACCAACCTTTTTAGCAAAATATACAACTTATAAGACCTTTATCTCCAGTTCAAATCTGGATAAGATCTCCTTAATAAAAAGATCCTAAAAATATATTTTTAGGATCTTTTTATTACTTATCCAAAGGCTGCAATTAATTAGCCCCCCAAAATTTCTTCAAAGCGAGAATAAGGATAACCGGTAAACAAAATATACTCTCAATTATAAAATTACTAGTTTATTTTACAGAACTTAAAATATATAATATAAACTAGTAATAAAGTAGTAAAGTAATTTAATTATACAGATTGGACGTGAGAAATTGAATACTCTTTTAAAAAATTCCATATCAGAAAATGTTAAAGGTATAGAAATATCAGGTATTAGACAATTTTATAATAAGGTTGCCCTTTATCCAGGTGCTATATCTTTAACTCTAGGTCAACCTGATTTTAATGTACCTGAAAAAATTAAGATTGCTATGACAAAAGCTATTGAACAAAATAAAACTACCTATACACAAAATGCAGGAATATTAGAACTTAGAACAGAAATATCCAATTACCTTGGAAATTTAAACATATCTTATAATCCAGAAGAAATCTGTATTACCGTAGGCGGCAGTGAAGCACTTATGGATACCTTCACCGCTCTGGTAAATCCAGGGGACAAAGTATTGATACCCACACCTGCCTATCCTGCTTATAAGAGCTGTGTAAAGATTTTAGGGGGTAGCGTAATAAATTACAACTTAAAAGAAGACTTTTCCATAGATTTTGATGAACTAAAAAAAATACTAGAAAATGAAAAACCTAAAATAATAGTTTTATCTTATCCTTCTAATCCTACTGGTGCTATACTATCCCAGAAAGATAATAAAAAACTTTTTAATTTATTATGTAAATATAATATCATTGTTGTAAGTGATGAAATGTACGCTTGTCTGTGTTTTAAAGAAAATTACTATTCCATTGCTCAATATGAAAAAATACGAAATAAAGTTATATTAATAGGTGGATTTTCTAAAATGTTTTCCATGACTGGGCTTAGAGTAGGATATGTATGTGCCCACCCATCAATTATGGATGAGATAATGAAAGTACATCAATATAATGTATCCTGCGCCCCTTCTATTGCCCAATGGGGTGCCTGCGAGGGACTTATAAGCTGTATGAAAGATGTAGATTATATGAAAAATGAATTTATGAAAAGAAGGGATTATATTTATAATAAATTAAAATCCATAGGTTTTGACACAAATTTACCTGAAGGAGCTTTCTATATATTTCCTTCTATAAAGAACTTTTCTATAAGCAGTGAAGAATTTTGCGAAAAACTTTTAAAAGAGGCTGGTGTCGCTATTGTTCCTGGTTCTGCTTTCGGCTCAGGTGGAGAAGGATACGTTAGAATATCCTATGCATATAGTATGGATAAACTTAAGCTATGTATGGATAAATTAGAACAGTGGGTAAATTCTTTTTAATAGTTAAGAGTTAAGAGTGAAAAGTGAATTAACTCTTAGCTCTTAATTTTAAATCTTATTATTTACCGCCAATTACATCATCCATTGAATAGAAACCCTTTTCTCTATTGAACATAAACTCACATGCCTTTAAAGCTCCTACTGCAAATACTTCCCTGGAAATAGCAGTATGCTTAATTTCTATGGTTTCTCCCTGGCCGGCAAATATAACATCATGTTCTCCTACTATACTACCTCCTCTTATAGCATGTATTCCTATTTCATTATGAGTTCTCTTCTTAATACCTTCTCTTCCATTTACAAAATCCAATTTTTCTCCAATGGAGTCTTTTATAGTATTTCCAAGCAACAGGGCAGTTCCACTTGGTGAATCTACTTTTTGATTATGGTGCTTTTCTATTATTTCTATATCAAAGTTTTCATATAAAACTGCACTCATGGTTCTTAATATTTTATTTATCATATTTATACCTATGGACATATTAGCCGACCTGAATATAGGAATGTACTTGGAAGCTTCATTAATCTTTTCAATCTGTTCTTCACTATATCCTGTAGTACACAGTATAACCCCTATATTTTTTTCTTTAGCATATTGTAAAATAAGATTTAAAGCCTCAGGCCTTGAAAAATCTAGTATTACATCTCCTTCTATATTGTACTTAGATATATCTGGAAATACAGGAAATTTAGATTTTTCACAATTTTTATCTATTCCAGCTACTATAGTTAAATTAGAATACCCTTCTATTAAATTAGTTATTACTTTTCCCATTTTGCCATTACAGCCGCTTAATATGATTTTAATCATTTACAACTCCCCTTAAAAATTATATTTATATATTTTAAATTCAGTAATTTCACAACTTAACGTGAAAGAAATTAATCTTTCACGTTAAAATCTAAAAAATAACCTTCCATTTTTATAATAATCTAAATAAGTTAAATTTTATTTTATTTTAGGAGATCATAATTTTTAAGTTCTGTTTTTAGAATTTCTAAATTTCCTTCTGACATCTCACAGAGTGGAAGTCTGAGTTTACCAACATTCATTCCTAAAATATTCATGGCAGTTTTTACAGGTATAGGATTTGTTTCTATAAACATGGCTTTATTCAATGCCAGAGAATCCAATTGTATTTTCAATGCTTCCTCTACCTTTCCTTCTAAAAACAATTTGCACATATTATGCATATCTTTTGGAATAATATTTGCAAGCACCGATATAACCCCTATTCCTCCTACTGAAAGTATAGGAATTACTTGATCGTCATTTCCAGAATATATATCAATCCTATCCCTGCATAAAGCTTTCATTTGTGCAATCTGGCTTATATCTCCACTGGCCTCTTTAATAGCAGCAATATTTTCTATCTCACATAATTCTTTAAGAGTCTTAGGCTGTACATTCATGCCAGTTCTTCCTGGAACGTTGTATACCACAATAGGAATTTTTATACCAGAAGCCACTGCTTTAAAATGTTCTATTAATCCCTTTTGAGTAGTTTTGTTATAGTATGGAGTAATTACTAAAACTCCATCTACACCTATGCTCTCTGCCCATTTACTCATATCCACAGATGACTGGGTACAATTACTGCCTGTTCCTGCAATAACCGGAATTCTCTTTTTTACTACATCCACAGTGAGTTTTATAGCATCTTTTCTCTCCTGTTCTGTCATAGTAGAAGCTTCTCCAGTAGTTCCACAAATTATAATAGCATCTGTACCTGATTCAATATGCCACTCCAATAATTCTTCAAGTTTTTTCAAGTCAACACCTTTATCATTAAATGGAGTAACTATGGCAACCCCTGAACCTTTAAATAAACTCATAAAAACACCTCATTTTCTTTATTTTAAAATATTTATAAAAATATTTATTTCTTATCTTTAATTAAACATTCTGCTATTTGAACTGCATTGGTAGCAGCGCCCTTTCTTATATTGTCTGCTACAACCCATAAATTTAACCCAGAATCCAAGCTAAAATCTCTTCTTATTCTTCCTACGTATACCTCATTTTTACCAGCCGCATCTATAGGCATTGGATATTGTCCATTTTGCACATCATCCTTCAGCACAATTCCTTTGCAATCTCTATATAAATTAAATATATCTTCTAATTCAAAATCTTTTTTAAGTTCTATATTTATACTCTCACTATGTCCGTACACTACTGGAACCCTGACTGTAGTAGCAGTAATCTTTAGAGTATCGTCATGCAATATTTTTCTAGTTTCATTTATCATTTTCATCTCTTCTTTTGTATACCCATTCTCTAAAAAAGTATCTATGTGCGGAATTACATTACCTGCTATTGGGAAAGGAAATTTTTTAGGTGGATTTCCTTTATATCCTTCCATCAAATCATTATATCCTCCCACTCCGGCACCAGATACAGCCTGATATGTAGAATATATAATTCTTTTTATACCATATTTGTCGTAAAGGGGTTTAATTGGCACTAAAGCCTGTATTGTTGAACAATTAGGATTTGCAATTATTCCCTTATTCCATTTTATATCCTCTGGATTTACCTCTGGAACTACTAAAGGTATATCTTTATCCATTCTCCATGCACTACTATTATCTACAACTACTGCTCCATACTTTGAGAATACAGGGGCAAATTCAAGACTTGTACTTCCACCTGCAGAGAAAAGAGCAATATCTATTTTCTTATTTTTAATATTATCTTCTTTCAATTCTTCTACCACATAATCTTTGCCACTAAACTTTAATACCTTCCCATCAGATTTAGCTGATGCATATAAATATAAATTTTTCACAGGAAAATTTCTTTCCTCCAGCACCTCAAGGAATTTCCTTCCTACCATTCCAGTACATCCAACTACCGCTAAATTGCAACTCATGTTAATTCCTCCTAAAAACTTTATATGATATTATTACCATTAAAATAAATTTAAAATATTTATATCTATATAACATTTTACACTAAACTCTTGAAATATGTTAATAAAAATAAATATTATTTAGAATAAAAAATAACACATATTCAATATAACTTCTATAATATATGTCACATAATATTCATATGTGTTTATCTATTGAAAGAAAATAATCTAAAATCTTTCATAAGGCTCTTATGGTCTTATGTATAAATCTCGCTTTTGAGGTAAAAATAATTTATAGTAAAAGTGGGAGGATGGTAATAATGGCAAAAACACCGCTTAAAAAAATTATAAAGGCTAAACTAAAATCACACAAAGAACTTAGTGAAATAGAAAAATTAAGAGAACAATTAAAATATGAAATAGCAGAGGAATTAGGATTAAAAGAAAAAATCGATACCTATGGATGGAGTGGGTTGACTGCTGAAGAAACAGGAAGAATTGGCGGCATAATGACGAAGAAGAAAAAAGAGCTTAACATCCCCAAAAATGAGATTCTATTGAATAATAAAGATAACTTTAAAGATTTGTAGTAAAAAATATTACCTTATATTAAAATATGTACTATAATAATACTCATATGTAAAAAATAATTTATTTAAATTTTATAATATAAAGATAAATTGAAGAAAGGAATAAAAACCTTATTTATAGGTTTTTCATAAAACATAAATGAAATGTTATGAAAAATTTGCCCATATATATGATACTTTGATAAACACTGATATAGATTATAATATATGGCATAAAAAAATTATAAATTTATGTGAAGGATTAAATGTCCACAAAAAAAGCTACCTTGATTTAGCTTGTGGAACAGGTAATTTAACAGAAAAATTGGCCCCCTATTTCCAAATTGTCTGGGGTGTAGATTTATCAAATGAAATGCTAACAGAAGCAGATAAAAAATTAAGAAGCAAAGGATTAAAAGTAAATCTAATACGCCAGAATATAAGTCAACTTAACTTAAATAGAAAATTTGATCTTATAACCTGCTGTCTTGATTCCACAAATTATATACTGGATGAATCAGCTCTAAAAGATTACTTTAAAAGTGTATTTAATCATTTAACTTCCAATGGGATATTCATATTTGATATAAATTCTCATTATAAAATCACTAATATACTGGGAGATAATACTTATACTTATGATAGTGAACAAATAACTTACATATGGGAAAATTTTTTAGAGAATGAAATTGTAGACATGTATCTTACTTTTTTTATAAAGCATGAAGATCTATATAAACGATTTGATGAACATCATAGAGAAAGGGCTTATACTTGTGATTACATTGAAAAAACTCTCACAGATTGTAATTTACATATTATAACCAAACTAGATAATTATCAGGATAAACTTGTTACACCTACTTCTCTAAGAATAGTCTATGTGGTAAAAAAAGGTATATAATTATACTTTTACTTATAAGGAGATGAAACATAAAATGCAAGATAAATTAGTACGAGCTACAGCTAAAGATGATAATATTAGAATAATAGCGGCCTCAACTATCAACTTGGTAAATGAAGCTGTTAAAATTCACAACTGTGCTCCTACCGCTGCTGCTGCTTTTGGAAGAATGCTTACTGCAGGCAGCCTTATGGGAGCAATGCTAAAATCATCTAAAGATAGTCTGACCGTTAAAATATCAGGAGATGGCATAGCCAAAGGTATAATTGTAACTTCCTATGCTGATGCCCACGTAAAAGGATATATTGGAAATCCTTCTGCAGACTTACCTGCAAATAATAAAGGTAAACTTGATGTAGGAGGAATTATAGGCATAAATGGCAATCTGACTGTAATACGAGATATGGGATTGAAAGAACCTTACTCCAGTCAAGTTCCCATACAAACTGGAGAAATAGGGGATGATCTGGCCTACTATTTTACAGTTTCAGAACAAACTCCTTCTGCAGTAGCCCTTGGTGTTTTAGTGGATACAGATTTAACTATAAAGGGTTCTGGGGGTTTTATAATTCAAATGATGCCTGAGGCAGACAATCTTTTATCGGATTTGATAACTTATAGATTACAAGATATGCCTTCCATATCCCACATGATAGGAGATGGACTGACTATAATTGAAATATTAAACACTATATTTCAAGATATGGATTTAAAAATACTAGACACACTGTACCCCATCTATAAATGTGACTGTTCCAGAGAAAGAGTAGAAAAAGCACTTATAAGTATAGGTATAAAAGATTTAGAACAAATTTACCTGGATAAAAAATCTGAAGAGTTGAAGTGCAATTTTTGCAATAAATCCTACAAATTCACACACCAGGAGATAGGAAAGCTTCTGCAAAGCTTAAAAAAAATCTAATCCCTTATATTTGTATGGATAAAAAAATATTTATATGTTATAATTTGTTTAAAAAACTGAAAATACAACAATCCCCATGAAAATTGATTATAGATTAAAAATGAAAGGATGATTTAATTTATGGAAACAAAATATGATCTTACAGACCCTTATCAGATAGCTAAATACATAAAAGAAGCTAAAAAATCTACTCCCCTTAAAGTTTACCTTCAAGGCAATATATCAAGCTGTAATCTGAAAAACATAGAATGTTATGGCAGCAATAATTTTTATGTTCTTTTTGGAGAGAGTACAGATATATGTAAATTTGTGGATGAAAACAGAAATAAAATTGAACAATTTAGAATAGAACAAGATAGAAGAAATTCTGCTATCCCACTTATAGATTTAATAAACATAGATGCCAGAATAGAACCTGGTGCTATAATACGGGATAAAGTAAAAATAGGTAAAAATGCAGTTATTATGATGGGAGCGGTAATAAACATAGGTGCAGAAATAGGGGAAGGTACCATGATAGATATGAATGCCGTTGTGGGTGCCAGAGGAAAATTGGGCAAAAATGTTCATCTAGGTGCCGGTGCCGTAGTGGCAGGAGTTCTAGAACCACCTAGTAAATCACCTTGCGAAATAGGTGATGATGTACTTATAGGTGCTAATTCCGTTATTCTAGAGGGAGTTAAGGTTGGAAAAGGCTCTGTAATTGCGGCAGGCTCAATAGTAATAGAAGATGTACCAGACGGAGTTGTAGCCGGAGGTACTCCCGCAAGAATACTAAAATCTGTGGATGATATGACAAAAGGTAAGACTAAAATTTTAGCAGATTTAAGAAAATAAATATTTAAACAGGGATGAATCTTTCATCCCTGAAAATAAACACAAATTTTAACATATACGTTTATCTTCTACATTTTCATTTAAATTTTCTTCCCCTTCCCCATTTTTTTCACAATTTTCCTCATCTTCATGGGAAAAGTTTTCTTTTTCTTCCACAGTTTCATGATCTTTATCTTTGTTTACCTTTTCCATCTTCGATATAGAAACTTCGTAGGCTACTTTTTTTATTGTTTCCGTATCGGATATTTTTTTCTGATACTCCCTACTCTGTAATCTTCCCCATATTCTTATATTGTCGCTAACTTTTAATGATTTGCAGAATCTAGAATTTCTTCCCCAAGCAATAGTAGGTATGTAATCAGATTTATTATAGGCTCTATTTACAGCTAACAACATATCTGAAATTTCCCTACCAAAAGGAGTTGTCCTATAAACCGGTTCTTTACATATGAATCCATCAAGAAAAATTTGATTTGGGTTTTTACTTTTTTCAATGCACAGCTCTATATTCCTAGCAAATACAGTTAATATTAATCTATTTCCTCCATCTACAAATTTATTGTAGGATCTCAATTGTCCCTCTACTATAATTTCCGTTCCTACCTTTATATCCATTCCTTCTATAAGCCTTTCTGAAATAGTAATAAATAATATATCTTTACTTTCACTTAACCTTGGAACTTCAATATTAAAAGTATAAAAACCTTCTCCATACATTTCATGGCTAAATTGTAGTTCCGAAATCACCTTACCTTCAAGATAAATTTTATTATTTAACATTAAATTGTCCATCATAAACCCCTCTTTCCCTTAGTTTTAAATATATCATTACCATATAAGTATTCATTAAAAAACAAAAATATACTTTAAATACTTAAAATATTTAAATTTAAACATTAAGTATTTTATTTTTAAATAAAGCATTATTGTAAGATCCTTCCATCAAGCCTATGGTTATAGCTATCATAGAAGCATAAAGTTCTTCTATGTCTTTTAGAATAACATTTACTGGAATTTCCTGTGCCTCTACAACTTTTCCTCTGCACATAATATCTCTTTGAAGACAATATACAAAACCACTATTATAATCCAAACTAGATATAGTAACTGTATTTTTACTTCCCAATCCATAAGTTATAATATATCCACATATATCCACATTACTTTTTTCTCTATTTATTAAATCCATATTTACAAAACAATATCCGCTATTTAAAATCTTAAATTCTTCATTTATAGAATTTAAGATTATATATTCCACCTTTTTGTTATCATTATCATTTATAAAAATATTATAGCTTACATTGATTTTATCAAATAGATTCATTAAGTAAGTTGTGAATTTGTAGCTACTTCCTATAATTTTTACAGATTTCATATTTATTGCCCCCTGTCAAAATATATACTGGTTTAAAATTATTTTAAACAGGATATACTTTTTTATACTAAGGTATGCAAAATACATGTGGAGCAAAAGATTAGAAATTTATTTTACTTAATGTTCTATATTTGTTGATTTTCCTCATTGCCATTATAATACATATTTATTCTATTTTTCAATAATAGTTATAATATAAATCAAATTAATTGCTTATTTGTTTTCCTTCATTATCTAATCTATAATTATCTTTATAAATTAAATCTCCCACTTTAACAAACTTATATCCCTCTTCACTCAATTTTTTTATTATCCTAGGTAAATTTTCCGGGGTGTACTTAGCTGTATTATGAAATAATATTATGGAGCCTGGTTTTATGTTCTTTATTACTCTGTTATATTCAATATCTGCCCCTTGTTCCCTCCAGTCTATACTGTCTACATCCCATTGAATACAATAATATCCTGACTTTTCTACTGTATTTATAACACTGTCATTATACGCCCCCTCAGGACATCTAAATAATTTTGTTCCAGAAGCTATGATATTTCTTATTTTAGCTTCATTTATATTTATATCTTCTATAATTTTTTCCTCTGATATTTTAGTCATATTAGGGTGTCTGTCGGAATGATTACCTATTTCATGTCCTCTTTCATGTATCTGCTTCAATTTATCAGGATTTCTATCTATCCAATCCCCTACTACAAAAAATGTAGCTTTAATATTATATTTATCTAGTATATTTAATATATCTTCAATATACTCATCTCCTAAACTCACATCAAAAGTTATAGCAACCTTTTTTTCTTTTGTATCAACACAGTAAATAGGAATCTTTTTGTTTGTATTTATAAAAGTTCCCCTATATCTATAATTTGTAAATACAGATATTAAAATAGCTATAAACAGCAATAAAGTTGACATAAATATCTTTTTTATAAGTCTTGCTTTCAATTTTCTTCCTCCTATATATATTTATTTTCATAACTTTATATAGTATTCTATATTAATAAATATTACAGGAATATAAAAATTTATTGTTTAACATGTTAATTATGTTGAAATACTTTATGTTATAATATATATAATTATAGTATTTCGAATTTATATGGAGAGGATTTTATAATGTTTGAAGATACTTTGGAACTAGCAGAAAACAAATTATTATTACTTTATATATTTAAAAAAATCAAACTCCCTATTTCAGATAATGATATAACTGAAATTATATTAGAGAATGATTTTATAAATTATTTCACTATGAAACAATATTTAAATGAACTTTTATCTTCTAATTTTATCAGTTATATAGATAAAGCTAATAATCATAATCTAGTAATTACTAAAAAGGGGCTAAAAGTACTATGTTTATTTAAAAACAGAATTTCAAAAGACAAACTGGATATTATAAACCATTATTTGGAGAAACAGAGCAAAAACATAAAAGAACACCTTGCAATAAATACCCACGTTTTAAAAGACAAAAATAATTTTATTGTAGACTTAAAGATATCAGAGAATGATTCTATATTAATGGAAATAAAACTAAATGTAGATTCCGATAAAAAAGCAGAAAAATTGTGCAAAAAATGGGAAAAAAATTTTTCAGAACTTTATCAGAAAATTGTGGAATCTCTTATGGAAAATTAAAAATTCTAATTTATAATCATACCTGTAGGTTCCCCTCCTATAGGTATATATTTTTTACTTTCATCTCTTATATTTAATTTTATAAGTAAACTATTATAATTGTCTCCTATATATAAGTTATCTTTATACTTTACTATATTTCTCGGCATACCTCCTACAATTATTCTCTTTTTTTCTTTATAGTTATTTATATCTAAAATACTTATGGTTCCATCGCCAAAATTAGATACAAAGCCATACCTGCTATTACAATAAATATCTATAGGAGAATTTCCCACAATAATTCTATTTATAATTTTATAATTTTTCAAAGATAAAATAGCTATACTGCCCTTAAATTCCGAACCTATATTACTCTCACATATTAAAATATGTTGTCCATCCACTGTAAATACGGCCTTAGTGGGATAGCAGCCTACTCTTATATTTTTCACATATCCTCTATTTTCACAATCTATCAAGGTTATGCTGTCATCTTTCATATTGGCTATTAATAATAGTTTTCTTTCCTTGTTTAAACATATACTATAGGGAAGATTTCCACAGGGTATACGTTCAACTACTCTCTTCAATTTTAAGTCAAATATTAGTACACTATTCAAATCTCCACATATTATATAAACATTATTACCATAGACTACTGCATCATTACAGCACTCTCCTATATAATAACTTTCTTCTTGAACTTCATTTTTTGTATCTATTATAGTTATGGCATTATTATATCTATTTGCAGTTATAATCTTGTCATTTCCCATACATATGCCTTGAGGTCCAACTCTATAAATCATATCATTAGACTTTAAATATATTTTCTTTTCTTCATGAAAATCATCCAAGTTAACCTTCGATACAAAATCAGAAGAAGTGCTACATACATAAAGATAGTCCAATACCATCACCCCCTACAAATATAATATGAGTATGAATCAAAATGGGTAATAGCAATACCAAATTATTTTCTTGTATAAGTAATTTATATTTTATATAATTATTCTATAAAGTAATTCTATAAGAATAGGGTGATGAAATGTACAGTTATATAACAAAAGAAGTATGTTCAAGACAAATAAATT
>ENA-UOOE01002690-UOOE01002690.1-fermentation-metagenome-genome-assembly--contig:-NODE-2690-length-12330-cov-10.792179_pt1 | contig 12330 bp, 9 predicted proteins | sample MGYA00245776_ERZ724021 | MGnify/ENA primary metagenome ERZ724021 (study PRJEB28704, sample SAMN03018321) | fermentation metagenome | biome: anthropogenic terrestrial biome; feature: soil; material...
GTTTCAATTCCTCATTAGGTATTATAAATTTTAAACCTCCTTTTAATAATGGCTATCTTAATTAGTTTCAATTCCTCATTAGGTATTATAAATAACAGGAAACCAAGGAAAAATTCTAAAAGGACAAGGTTTCAATTCCTCATTAGGTATTATAAATGGGCATTTTTCTTATTAATTTTATTTTCTCGTCGTGTTTCAATTCCTCATTAGGTATTATAAATCGGATTCTAATTCTCTTTGCCTTAGCTCCATTTTTATGTTTCAATTCCTCATTAGGTATTATAAATGTCGTTTTGGACAGAAAAAAACTGCTATAGAGCCGTGTTTCAATTCCTCATTAGGTATTATAAATTATACATCATTTATACTTTACCTCCCTTTCTCTCTAAAGTTTCAATTCCTCATTAGGTATTATAAATCAGACAATGCGCCACGGAACTTTGCACAAAAGGATAGTTTCAATTCCTCATTAGGTATTATAAATTGTTAAATAAAGGGAGGAATTAAAATGAATTTAATGTTTCAATTCCTCATTAGGTATTATAAATTTGTAGCGTCGGATGCTATGGGAAAAAACAAAACATGTTTCAATTCCTCATTAGGTATTATAAATTGCTACACTGTTCCCCTCAAGGGCGCAAAAAACATTGGTTTCAATTCCTCATTAGGTATTATAAATTTTATAAAAGTTCATGAACCGTAACACGTGGTGTATTGTTTCAATTCCTCATTAGGTATTATAAATCTGGGTTATTTTCCATCGCTTGATTAGTTCTTTTTTGGGTTTCAATTCCTCATTAGGTATTATAAATAATCACTGAATCGTATGATATATTCAGTATTTTCGCGTTTCAATTCCTCATTAGGTATTATAAATTGCTAACGGAATTGAAGACAGAGAGAGAAGAAAGGCGTTTCAATTCCTCATTAGGTATTATAAATTTTCCTTTGTTCAAGAGTTCCTTCACCTTTCACTCTAAGTTTCAATTCCTCATTAGGTATTATAAATTTCATTTTCCAATTTCATATCATTCTCCCCTCCCTTGTTTCAATTCCTCATTAGGTATTATAAATTTCCGTAGGCATCCTAAATTCCCACTATACTTTTCAAGTTTCAATTCCTCATTAGGTATTATAAATATTTATATGCAAGAAAAGCATTAAGGACCTATGCAAGTTTCAATTCCTCATTAGGTATTATAAATAAGGAAGATCTGTTATATAAAATTCTTGATGAAAAGTTTCAATTCCTCATTAGGTATTATAAATACAGAAGGTATATCTGACGTTGGAGAACTTTGGGAGTTTCAATTCCTCATTAGGTATTATAAATCCAATATAAGGCTTTCATGGATTTGCCGGATTGCATGTTTCAATTCCTCATTAGGTATTATAAATCCTAACTTCTTCACCTTGCCCGGCTTCCTTCTTTATTTGTTTCAATTCCTCATTAGGTATTATAAATTCTTAGACCCACGTTGCCGGCCAAAAGAGTTGCAATAGTTTCAATTCCTCATTAGGTATTATAAATAAAAAAAGGAGTGATAAAGCATGGCAGAAAATGATGGTTTCAATTCCTCATTAGGTATTATAAATTTTCTTAAAAGACAATGAAGCACAGCTTTTACAAGAGTTTCAATTCCTCATTAGGTATTATAAATTAGGGAAGATGTTCTATATTAATAAGCACTTACTAAAGTTTCAATTCCTCATTAGGTATTATAAATTTCCATTCAAGCAGGAAGCTAAGCCATGGAGTGTTTTGTTTCAATTCCTCATTAGGTATTATAAATCATTTACGACAGGAGAATTGTGGATGTTATCAGGAAGTTTCAATTCCTCATTAGGTATTATAAATTAGAAGAGCTGCCTGCCTAATATGGGCAGCTCTAATGTTTCAATTCCTCATTAGGTATTATAAATACCGGAACAAAAATTCGGTTTACCAGTATATCCGTAGTTTCAATTCCTCATTAGGTATTATAAATAACATTTTGAAAAAGAAATAAAAGAGAATGAGGCATGTTTCAATTCCTCATTAGGTATTATAAATAAATTGCATTAAAAAAGAACCTACCTAAGTAAGTTCGTTTCAATTCCTCATTAGGTATTATAAATCTTCGACGAAGTTGCTTTGATGCCTGAATCTTTCGTGTTTCAATTCCTCATTAGGTATTATAAATCCTTCTTCCTGCATTCGCAAGCTATTCCGACGCGAAGTTTCAATTCCTCATTAGGTATTATAAATTAAGCAGGTCCAATCTTGGAGATATAACCAAAAAGGGTTTCAATTCCTCATTAGGTATTATAAATAAGCCGGGAATATGACCACTTTAATCTTAAAAATAAGTTTCAATTCCTCATTAGGTATTATAAATTCTTTGCCATATTCGGTCTGTATGTATTCAGGCTCTAGTTTCAATTCCTCATTAGGTATTATAAATGATAATTTTCCTTCTCTTTATTCCGGTGGTGATTTTCGTTTCAATTCCTCATTAGGTATTATAAATAATAATATGCCCGGTTATACACATTGGTGAAGAAAAAAGTTTCAATTCCTCATTAGGTATTATAAATCAGAATGGACAAATTGCAGTACCTGCTGGGTATCAGTTTCAATTCCTCATTAGGTATTATAAATATCTCCCCCGAAGAAATGATTGAAATATTGCTTAGATGTTTCAATTCCTCATTAGGTATTATAAATATTGCATTGCATGTTTGACAATGCGGTAGATCCTTTGTTTCAATTCCTCATTAGGTATTATAAATAATCAGAATAAAACAGGAATAAGTATTACTTATATAGTTTCAATTCCTCATTAGGTATTATAAATTTGTATCAAATCAGAAAGCCCTACAGTTTGCCTAGTTTCAATTCCTCATTAGGTATTATAAATCCGTTATTTCGAATTTTTCTGTTGATTTATCTCTTTGTTTCAATTCCTCATTAGGTATTATAAATTTTCTTAAAAGACAATGAAGCACAGCTTTTACAAGAGTTTCAATTCCTCATTAGGTATTATAAATTGGAAGAAGGGCAAAGACGGCAAATGGGGATTTGGGTTTCAATTCCTCATTAGGTATTATAAATTCCGGTAAAAGGGTAGAATTATCACCTTCATTCAAAGTTTCAATTCCTCATTAGGTATTATAAATTTTTATTTTGCTTCGTTTTCTCCGCCTTCGGGTCCGGTTTCAATTCCTCATTAGGTATTATAAATCCATATCCCGGCTTGGGCGGTTCAATTCATCATTTAGTTTCAATTCCTCATTAGGTATTATAAATTAGAATTAAATCCCTCTACTGGATAGCTTACCTCATGTTTCAATTCCTCATTAGGTATTATAAATAGAAATCTCCAAATATAATTTCTGCTGACAAGGCATGTTTCAATTCCTCATTAGGTATTATAAATAAATACGACCTTTCATTGAAAGAACATATATTCTTGTTTCAATTCCTCATTAGGTATTATAAATCTTCAACTGTTGTAATCTTAGCGGCCATGCCTGCGTTGTTTCAATTCCTCATTAGGTATTATAAATTTGTAGAGGAAAAAGAAAACCCTCTACAAACTCTGGGTTTCAATTCCTCATTAGGTATTATAAATTGCCCCATTTTCTGTTTTGAACTGTGACTATATCTCCGTTTCAATTCCTCATTAGGTATTATAAATATGTAATTCCAGAAGGTGATATTTATAGGCTTATTGGTTTCAATTCCTCATTAGGTATTATAAATAGGAAGCTAAGCCATGGGATATTTTTGATAGAAGGAGTTTCAATTCCTCATTAGGTATTATAAATAAGCATTAGACGGTTACAAGGCGGGTTATATCATGCGTTTCAATTCCTCATTAGGTATTATAAATTTTCGTTTGGTTGATTGACAAGTAAACAAAATTTCAGTTTCAATTCCTCATTAGGTATTATAAATTCAACAAAAAATTGTTCTTCCAAATCAGCTATGGAAGTTTCAATTCCTCATTAGGTATTATAAATTTTCAAAATATTTCTTAAACAATCCAACAAAACAAAGTTTCAATTCCTCATTAGGTATTATAAATGACTACAAGCGGCTATTAGATGCAGCGTATCGAATGTTTCAATTCCTCATTAGGTATTATAAATCTTCAACTTCCTTTATTGCTTCTTGTAGAAGACTATTGTTTCAATTCCTCATTAGGTATTATAAATTCGTATATAACAGGGGAATTGATAGGGATATCTTAGTTTCAATTCCTCATTAGGTATTATAAATTTGCAAAATTTGAATCTCCTTCATATGCGGTTATATTGTTTCAATTCCTCATTAGGTATTATAAATGATGAAAACGGCTATGCAAATTGGGATAAATGGTTGGAGTTTCAATTCCTCATTAGGTATTATAAATGAGAAAATTAGAATTGATAAGGATGTATGGAGATATAGTTTCAATTCCTCATTAGGTATTATAAATTTTTGGGAACACTATTCCTACTTTAATTGATAAAATGTTTCAATTCCTCATTAGGTATTATAAATTTCCAGAGGGAAACCCATTAGAAAATCTGTTTATGGGTTTCAATTCCTCATTAGGTATTATAAATTGGACAAAAAGGAACAGTGTTCACAGCAACTTATATGTTTCAATTCCTCATTAGGTATTATAAATCCGCTTGCGGGAGTAACCTTATATCTGCCTTCCGTGTTTCAATTCCTCATTAGGTATTATAAATAAAAAAGACGGCAAAAAAACATGGAATAATGAAAAGTTTCAATTCCTCATTAGGTATTATAAATTTCACAGTGTTGACTTTACCTGCTTCGTCGAGCACGGTTTCAATTCCTCATTAGGTATTATAAATCTGCAAGAAAATCTTTTGCCATTATTTCAGCTACTTTGTTTCAATTCCTCATTAGGTATTATAAATAATTTCCTAATGATATAGTTGGTTGGTTTATAGATATGTTTCAATTCCTCATTAGGTATTATAAATTTGTTCCGCTCCCTCGTACAAGTCTACCGCATCTAAGTTTCAATTCCTCATTAGGTATTATAAATGGGTAAGTCGAAGCAAGAATAATCATTATTATCCGAGTTTCAATTCCTCATTAGGTATTATAAATCCATATTTTTAGCTAAAGTTAGCCATTCATATTACTGCAATATATAAATATTTGTTAAATAAAATTATTTGTTATTTGCTATTAATCTGTATTTATCAGCCTTTTTATTATAAATTTTCAAATGTCGATCCCCCGATGTTTTTACCTTATTATAGGTCGACATTAAAAAAATATCGTAGGTTTATTTTTTTCACAGCCGATTATTTCCTTATTGGAATATTTGTCATTACTTAAGGTATATATAATTAATGAATCCTCATTCTTATTCATTTTGTTCTCAAGTTCAATTTTTAGTTTTTTTAAATCACCTTCAGTAATTTCTCCCTCGAATACCGAATTTTGAACCCAAGTTAAATATTTTCTGCATGTCTTCAACGCCTTAGCTACTCTGTTTTCTCCAAAATCGTATACTAAAATAATATACATAATCTCACATCTCTTACCATTTAGCTATAAATGGTAGATATTGTTCATCTTCGGTTATAAATTTCTGCAATTTGTATGCTTCAAGGCGTATCAATCTTTTATAGCTTACGCGATTAGGGAAATTCGGGTACTTTATCGTAGTCTCAAGTTTTTCATTAAATTCCTTAATAAACTTCATTCGCCCCTCATCACTAAGTATAATGCTTCCCAAATCTTTGTTAAAGTCTTTTTTAGTTATTATTTTCTTATTAATTACAGAAAATATTGTCCTATCAACTATTATAGGTTTAAAAATTTCTGCTACATCAAGGTTAAGTGAAAATCTCCTGTCATTTGTACTATGCAGATATCCAATACGAGGATCCAATTGAGTCTGATACAGTTGGGATAAAACCAAAGTATAAAGCATAGAATTTCCAAAACTTATCAGAGAATTAATTCTATCTTTAGGAGGCCTTTTTGTCCTGGAAGTAAATGTAAAGTCTTCATCATCCAAAATTTTATTAAAACTTTTATAGTAGACCTGTCTTACATTGCCTTCAATTGCCATGATAGTTTCTATTGTACTCTGGAGCTGCAATGTATCAAGAAGATTTGTTATTTCTTCTATTTCCCCTTCTAAGTTAGAATTTCTCCTCTCATAATACTTCAAAACCTGCAGTATATTTTTTATAGCACCATCGATGAATGTCTTAGCTATAATAACCCTTTTCTCATAATTCAAATATGCCTCACTTTGCTTTAAAATTACGTATCCAGAATTTAAATATTCCCTTGGATAAAAAGTTCCCACATAGTATTCATAGTAATTGAAAAAATGAATTGTAATTTTATTTGAACATACAAATTCAAGAAAACTTTTATTTACATCAACCTCTCCGAAAATATAAATTGACTCTACGTTATTCACTGGAATATACTTTTTTCCTTCTTCTCCTTCGAACATTAATGTATTATCCTTTCGGCACAACCTGCCATTATTAAAAATAAACATATCCTTCTTCACTATTCCGACCCCCTTAAGAATAACAATATTCATTATATCCGCAATTATAGCAAAATTTACACTTTTCAACTTTAGGTGGAGTTTCATTCTGCATAATATCAACAATACTATTCTTCATTACCTCAAGTTCTTGCAAAGTCTCTTCATTTAAAATAATTTCTGTTCTCTTCTTTTCTTCGAGATAAAGTAGCACCCCTTCAGCATCTATTCCCGCATCTTTTAATACCTTAAGATAATATAGAAGTTGCCATTTTGATGCCTGACTGTATTTTGAAGTCTTTTTAGTTTCACCTATTACAAGTTTTTCTTTAGTACTTAATATAACATCAAATTTGACATTACCAAATAATATCTCCTTCTTATTCCTTTTATACGTTTGCTCATGGAGAAATCTCCCAAAATCTATGTTTTCATCATTTTGATCCGGAACAATATTTCTCGACATGAGCCACACCTCTCTTTTGCATATATTGTAATACCAGATTAAAGTACCGTTTACCTCCATAATATCACCTGAATCCTTAAAAAATTAATTATTAAACATGCAAAATTTGAATAAATATATTAGAAAAAGAACATACTGTCATCTTCTTCTCTCTTATAACCTGTCATGTCATCATAATAACTACCTATTCCGATTCTCGGTATATAAAGTATTTCATACTCCGGAGTAACGGTAAATTTATCAAGGGTCCTCCAATACTTCTCCGGCATCGATATAAAATACTGCTGCATCTCTTTTTTAATAGGAATAAGTTTTTTTTGTCTTTCATTTATATTTTGTATTTCATAACAGTTTCTATATTCTTCAAGTAAGTCCTCTGCCTTTTCATCATACTCTATAAATACATCCAAATATCCTCTGTTTTCTTCTATTAAAGAAAAATGCCCTACTTCCCATTTGTCATTTTCGTCAAAATTCATTTCCTGTATCGATTTAATGAAATTCTTTGAAGGCTGCTGGGATTTTATATCGCTTATTTTTTTATAGTATTCATTTATAAGTTGCAGGTAATCTTTTTCTTCAACTTTTTCATACGGCCCCAAAATCTCGTCAACTACATTGATAGTATCCAATCCATAAATTTTTTCTCCGAAAGTCCTTCCGTCTTCTCCTACCATTTTTATTAGATTTACATTTCCAATAAAGCCCCGGTTATTTCTATTGCATCTTCCCGCACATTGTATTATTGAATCAAGAGGAGCAATGTCCCTATACACTTCATCAAAGTCTAAATTAACCCCTGCTTCTACTACTTGGGTAGTAACTAAAATGACTTTTTCTTTACTTTTCAATTTCTTTTTTATTAAATTTATCCTTTCCACACGATGCTTAGGTATCAAATTGGTCGACAAATAATAAAGCTGATGCCCATATTCGTTATTATTTTCAAGTGTTTCCTTTATCAACTTGTATAATTCAAGAGACTGACCAATCGTATTCACCACAATCATATATGACTTGTCTCTTCTATTTTTGCTGAAATAATCGCAAAATCCCTCTAAAGTCATACCTTCATCTAACTTACATACAATTTGGGTTCTGTTAAACTTCTCACAATAATTTTCATAAATATCACTATCCAAAAGTTCAAAAGCTTTCGGGAAAAATAAAGGCTTTGTAGCTGTCATTATTATAATATGGCAGTTAAGTTCTTCCGCTAATTCAGTAAATACATAATTCAAAAGCTCAAAATATTTTATATTTACAGCTTGGACCTCATCCATCAAAACAATAGAATCTTTAAGAGCATAAAATTTTTTAAGCATCTTATTTTTGGCTCCTATGGCTGTTTCTAAAAATTGTACAAATGTAGTAACAATAACCCCGCTTTCCCAGTTTTCCATAAAAGTCTGGTAATCAACTGCATTATAAATTTCATCATCTCTGTCCTTTTCATAATCGCTTAAATGGTGGTGTTTCATAATATAGTGGTATTCACTGCCTTTTACATTTTCATCGGCAATATATAAATCTCTGATATCATTATAGTTTTGATCTATAATTGAAGTATAGGGAAGAACATATATGACCTTTTTTAGTTCAGAATTTAACTCTTTCAATTTCAATGCCGCAAAAAACCCCGTCATGGTTTTCCCAGAACCTGTAGGAGCAGTAATTGAAAATACTTTTTTATTACAATTCTTAGAGATATTCTCCTGAACCCTTTTTAAAATGCTGTTTCTCATATTATTAATTTCGTTTTTTTCTTTATTCGAGAATTCGTCCTCTCTTATTTTATTAAGTTCCGAATATCCAATAAATTTTTGTTCAAATGGCTTAACTTTTGATGCACTTACTTTGTCAGAAGCAATTAACGTTGAAAAAATTTGTTGATGAATCCAATATGCATCTTTTTCATCATATAATAAAAGAATTTTCTTACGTAAAAGTATTAATGTTTTTTCAATTGAATTTTCATCATCCATAAAAGCCTTAAAATCTTCTCCGAATCCTAATGATTTATATTCATTATAAATATCCGTATAATTTTCTTTAATGTTTTGTTTTTGCTTATTCAAAATTTGAAGTTTCCAATACATAGCATCGGATTTATTTATTTTATTTCCGTGATATGACATTGGAAGATACTTTTCAAAATTCTTCACCCTGCTGTGATGAGACAAAACGGCGTTATAAGCAATAAGGGGGAGAACTCCCTCCCCCATTTCCCGATTAAACATAACATATGCCGTAAAAACAGCCGATATGTGAGCATGGTTTCCTTCCGGCTTTTCTCCTTTCTCTCTTTTAAAAAGCCTGTCTTGAAAGTATGTCGTGTACTTGCCGAAGTCATGACCGCAAGCAACAATTTCATTTATCTTAGAATATTCCTTATTCCCATAAATCAGCGAATATTCCTTTACCTGAGATAAATGTACGATAAGTTTCATATCAGGATGAGAATAAAATTCCATATTATCACCTTCACATAAATAATATATTTTCAGATTTATACGATTCTTCACCGCTCTTTACAACATAATAATCATTTTTCAATTTGAGGTCTATTTTAACCCCCCTATGATCAAATATATAGGTACCGCTTTTTTTTATTTCCCTGTTCTCATCAAAGTCCCTGGGCATACGTTCCTTCACAAGCTGATAGTTTTCAATCTTTATATTCTCTATCTTCTCTGACGGAACAACGGAACTTATAGGCACATATTCATTACTTTTTTCAGAATATATTTCACATCTTTGTACATTTTCAATATCCCCTTGAAAAAATACTGTTCCCATACACGGAGGATAAGCGAATTTATTCTTTATAAGCCGTTCCTGAAGTTCTTCCATAAAACCTTCTTCGGAAGCAGCATATATTCTGTAAGATACTATACTGTCATCATTACAACCTGTGATAATTTCAAAAGGAATTTGAGTATGCTCGTCGGGAAAACAAAGCTGCGATGCAGACGTAGCCTTAATATAATTCAAAGTTTGAGTAAGGCTTCGGGTAGGTCCGTTTTTCTTTACAGCAATATGAAGTTTATTGGACGACAGTACTTTATAATAGCTGTCCCTCTCATAGCCCAAAATGGAAGCAATGAGGCCTTCCACCGTAGTACGGGGAGGCAATGAATAAGACAAAGAGGATGAATTGGTATAAAATTTTCTGAAATGAGCAAATTTCCCTTCTATGTCAAACACTACACCTTTCATAGCAGTCACCTACTGTATTTTTATTATATTGAAATTTTCCAAAGCCTTTTCCAATAATATCTTTTCGCCCTTATTTTCCAAAGATAAAGCTTCATCATAGAAATAATATATCTTATTAATGCTGTCCCTGTTTTCGTTTAAATAGGCTACAAGCTTTGTTATGTCCAAACTACATTCATTAACGTCTCTGATACTTGAATCATCAGGATTCAATTTAATATAACTTCTCAAATCCCTTAAAATCGTTTCCGTATCTTTAAAATCAAGTCTCAGATAAAACCTCGGATACTGCCCTATCTTGCTTCGTGTCGCAAGAAGAGGTATTGCCTTATATAAAGCTTCATCCAAAAGGAAGATATCCTCTTCCCTTAAATTTGTCTTTTCTGCCCTTCTTCCGCTTATTACTCCGGAAAAAGCTATCATGGAATATTTAACTCTGTAATCCTTCCCTATAGCACCTTGTTTATTGGTATCGGAAGATGCAAAATGAGAAGTTATGCTGGATTCAAGAAGTTCCACCTTGTTGAGAGAATATCCCCAGTTAAACTGTACCGGCCCTGTTAACGCTTTATTATCTTTTGAGGTTATAGTTGCTCCGAACAACCTGACATCTATAAAAGTATTTTTTAGTTCTTCAAAGGAATCCTTATCGATTTTCCCATCCTCCACGAACTCTTTGACTCTTGCGGCAGATGTAACAGGTTCACCGTCAACCTTCTGAACATATAAAATATAGCCCTTATCATTAAGATAATCCCTTATATACCTCTTTAGTCTTAAGTCAGATACTAAATTTAAACCTCTTTCATAATCCATTCTCGGCCTGTTTTCTTCGTCAGGATCTCCATTGGGGTTCGTGAGCTTAGCATCATAAAGATACAAAATTTGTCCGTTATTCATCTTTCTTTTCCTCCTTTTTCTTCATAGTTTCATATGCATATCCAGAAAGGATATAGTATAAATTTTCATCCTTATTATATTTCCAATTCTTTTCGTTTAATCCCATCAACATCTTATGAGCAGAAAAAATAGCTTCCGTATACCTTAATATTTTCTCCTGTCTAAGTTTATTTAAAATCTCATTTGACAACCTCTTGACTTTTACAAAATCCATACCGTTAAAATTAATCTTATTCAATATAGGTTTATAGGTACCGCTATTATCTGCTGCAGCTGCCTTGCTATTTTGACTTCTTCCTACCGCTCCGACTAAGCATCCAAGTAAAAATAAGCTTGCCTGCTGATCATCATATCTCATATCGGTTATATATCCTTTATAATTGTCTTTAAGATTCAATTTAGATACATCCATAATCTTACTCCTTTCCACATTGCCCATATTTTCCAAAAACAACATATAATATAATCCGTCGGAAATCCTGAAATCTATAAAATCTTTGCTGTTTGGGCTTGAAACATTATAATCTACTTGTTCAAACCAGTTTATCTTTAAGCACTCAGTAATATTTGAAATAATTTCTTCTCTATTGAGCTTCCTTCCATAAAATAGAGCTTCGTAAATATTCAGCACGTTTTGATACTGGGTCGGAACCTTTTGACTCAGCCTTATAGGAGTCATATAATAAACAAGATTCAGCCCCCTCTGATATTTTCTTTTAGGTATCAGCTGAAAATACTTTTCAAATGTGAACTGAGCTTCATTTATGCTTTCTCCTATTTTCTCAAAAATACCCGGATTTATATCTTTAATAAGTTTCAATATCTTTGTAGCCTGATTCATTTTTTTATAAAAAGCAAGATTTATAAGATAATGATTGCCTTCGCCAGCAGCTTCATCCAATTCCTGCAAGCCATATTTATATATTTTTAAATTTTCAATGTTATTGGCTGTATTTATGGTTTGTTTAAGTTTATTGCTCAACCTATATAAATCATTTTGTTTAAACTCATAACTACTGTAAATAATATGGGGAATTATATATACATCCAGTTTAGAAATCTTCCCCTGCATATGATTTTGAACAAATTTTTCTCCTGTAAGGAGCTTATCCTTACAGCTTTTACATAAAACCATATTTTTATCGTAATTCTTTCTGTCAAAATTGTTGGCAAAAATCAACTGATTTGTAGTATAGTATTTTATACTCATCTCACTTAAGT
>ENA-UOOE01002694-UOOE01002694.1-fermentation-metagenome-genome-assembly--contig:-NODE-2694-length-12315-cov-4.702855_pt1 | contig 12315 bp, 10 predicted proteins | sample MGYA00245776_ERZ724021 | MGnify/ENA primary metagenome ERZ724021 (study PRJEB28704, sample SAMN03018321) | fermentation metagenome | biome: anthropogenic terrestrial biome; feature: soil; material...
CGATTTAACAAAACCATGTAACTTTGTTACAAATACATTATACTAGGAGGAGAAGCAATGCGAACAAAGGAAATTTTTAAAAGACTATTGGTCGGAGGAGTAATCGCTGTCTTACTGTTTGGTTTAGTCGCTTGCAATGGATCGGACCCTTCAGCATCTGGATCTGGAGACTCAACAGCAAAAACCAGGAATACAGGTAAAGGTGGGAAAGCTGTTACCCTGGCATTCATGGGATGGGAGGCCAGTCCACTGGAAACAAAAGCGGTAAAGGATGGCATTGCAAAATTTGAAAAGCAATTTTCGAATATCAGGATTGATTATACACCAGGCTTGTCCGGTACAGAGTATACTGCGAAATTACTGGCCTCTCATGCGGGAGGTAGTATGCCGGATGTTATGTTCATGCAGTCTGCAGATTATCGTACCTTTGCTTCCAAGGGGGTCATTGCGGATATAACAGATCGTTTTGATGATGACTATTCACTGGATGATTTTCTTCCCTCTGTCAAGGAAGAGATGATGATAGATGGAAAAGTTTATGGCATTCAGTCTTCTATTGTGACCCCTGTACTTTATTATAACAAGAATATTTTTGATGCAGCTAAAGTTCAGTATCCGGGAACGAAGGCCTTACAGTGGGAAGACTTCAGACAGATGGCTATTCAGCTGACGAAAGATGATATTTTTGGCGTTTATGGTACGGAATCAACCAACATGGTTATGAATGCCCTGCTGTCATCAAATGGTGCCAAGGTTTTCAGTGACGATTACAATTCCGCTGCAATCAATACACCTGAAGCAAAAGAAGTATTTGAAAAAATCAGAAGCCTGAGATATGACGACAAAGCAGCTCTGGATGCAACGACACTTGAAAACATAGGTATGTCAGCCAATCAAATGCTGCAAACCGGTAAAGTGGCTATGGTAATCGATGGTTCGTGGGCATTACAGGAATTGGCACAGATGGATTTTAATGTTGGCGTGGCACCTATTCCATACTTCAAGACACCAACCAACACAGCACAGGCACATCTGCACTGTATTGCTTCAAAGAGTAAACATCAGGATGAATCATGGGAATTTCTCAAATTTTTATCCGGAATGGATTATCAGGGTGAGCTGGTATCACAGGGCCTATGGATGCCGAATCGAAAGTCCATGTATGAAGAAGATGTTGTAAAACAATGGTATAACAAAGATATTCATAAAGAATACATTGACTTCCTGGATTACTTTATCAATGCTGAGGTAGACCCAACTGCAATGCAGAAATCCACCAAGTGCAGTGATGTTTTGACAGAAGAAACAGATAAATTTTATAAGGATGGCGGAGACGTAGACACGATGCTTTCAAATATTGAAACACGCATTGATAAAGCTCTTGCAGAATCAAAGTAATCTCATATCCTGATAGCCGATCGGATGCGTATAGTACGATACATCCGATCGGTCTTATGAGCATAGGTAAAAATTATCTATTGAGGGATGATAACAGATGGTTGTAAATACAATTGCAAATAAAGTGGTCAGGACAAAGAAGAATAAAATAAAAGATCATGATTCCTTCTGGGCATTGGTTATGTTGGCGCCCAATCTTGCTGGTTTCCTTCTTTTCATGCTGGGACCAGTTGTCATGACATTTGTTATTAGTCTTACAAAATATGACTTGATTGGACCAATGAAATTTATAGGGTTACAAAATTACATCCAGTTGACCAAGGATCCAATTATAGGAGAAACATTGAAAAACACATTGGTCTATACGATTATTGTTGTACCAATAGGTATGTGCTTATCGTTGGGCCTGGCTGTTTTGCTTGATCAGAAAATTGCACTGCGCCGTTTTTACAGGGCAGTTTATTTTTTGCCGTCTATTACCTCTATGGTAGCTGTTTCAGTTGTTTGGCAATGGATTTATAACCCGGAGTTTGGAATTTTGAATTTCCTGCTTTCGCTTGTTGGGATCCCTCCATTAAAATGGCTTTCAAGTTCCAGAACATCTCTGATATCTATTTCAATTGTAGGAATATGGAAAAGCGCAGGGTATAATATGATGCTGTTTCTTTCCGGATTGCAGGGAATATCGACTTCCTATTACGAAGCATCAGAGTTGGACGGAGCGAATAAATGGCAACAATTTATACATGTTACTTTACCAATGATGCGGCCGACGATTTCTTTTGTTTTTATCATGTCAATTATTAATTCCTTCCAGGTATTTGATGCTGTCAATCTGATGACCCAGGGCGGGCCAGGAAGGTCCTCATCAGTATTGGTGCATTATCTTTATCAAAATGCATTCCAATATTTTAATATGGGATATGCCTGTGCAATTGCTTATTTGCTCTTTGGAATTGTTCTGGTGATTACGATCTTCAACATGCGCAATGATAAAAAGCTCAGGGAAATCTATTGAGAAGGAGTGAGATGAAGTGATAAAGTTTGAAACGATTCGGGTCCATAAAAGAAACAAGCGTAAGAGGACGCCAAAGCAGCTTGCTTTTCGTGTCATAACACACTTTATACTGATGTTGGGTGCATTCACTATGCTGATTCCATTTATCTGGATGATCACAACGTCCTTCAAGTCCCTTAATGAAGTGTTTTTAATGCCCCCAAAGCTTTTTGGCAAAAAATTTGTATGGCAAAACTATGCTCATATTTCCAATAGATTTAATTACCTCCGCTATTTTACAAACAGTATCATAGTATCAGCCTGGGTTGTTTTGTTCCAGCTGTTTACCAGCTGTATGGCTGGATTTGCTTTTGCCAGGCTAAAATTCCCGGGCAGGGACAAATTGTTTTTGCTCTATCTGGCTACCATGATGGTACCATATCATGTTACGATTATTCCAAATTTTCTGCAGATGAGAAATTATGGCCTTGTCAATACCCTCTGGTCCCTTATGATACCACCTATGGTTTCCGCGTTTGGCACTTTTTTATTGAGACAGTTTTTTATGACAGTTCCACGTGAACTGTATGAGGCTGCAAAGATAGATGGATGCGCACCAATGGGAATTTTCCTCAGGATTTTTCTTCCCATGGCAAAGTCAACCGTTGCAACACTTGCGATTTTTTGCTTTATGAATACATGGAATGATTATTTTACTCCCCTGATATATATTAATCAGGAGATAAAATACACTTTGCCTCTGGGCCTGGCCAGCATGAAAGGCATGTATTCCACAGACTGGCCGGTTTTGATGGCGGCGACAGCAATATCTGTTTTACCGGTGCTGGTTGCATTTTTATTTGCGCAGGACGCATTTGTAAAGGGGATTATGCTTACTGGTATGAAGGATTAGTGTTGTTACAATCCAGGCAGAGTGGTTATTTCAGGATCATTCATAATGAAGAAAGGGTGAAGCCAATGAAAAAGATATCTGATCTGTCAGCAAAAGAAGTAATGATAACCGGAGGATTCTGGAAGGTATTATTTGATAAAGTCAAGTCACAGGTGATCCCATATCAATGGAAGGTGCTTAATGACGACATTCCCGGAATACCCCCCAGTTATTGTATGAGCAATTTTCGTGTAGCGGCTGGTAAAAAGGAAGGCGAATTTGGTGGCTGTGTTTTTCAGGACAGTGATGTGGGCAAATGGCTGGAAGCTGTGGGGTATGTTTTAATGCAATCTTCTGACCCTGGGCTTGAAGAACTGGCTGACAGTGCTATTGATGACATTGTGGCTGCTCAACAGTCCGATGGATATCTTAATACGTATTACATTATCAATGGGTTGGATAAACGATTTACGAATCTGAAAGACAACCATGAGCTTTACTGCCTTGGCCATCTTTTGGAAGGTGCTGTTGCCTATTATCAGGCAACTGGCAAGGACAGATTATTGAATGCCCTGATTCGTTATGTGGATTTGGTTGCCCGCCTGATAGGGCCGGAAGAAGGAAAAAAACATGGTTACCCTGGCCATGAGGAGATTGAATTGGCGCTCATGAAGCTTTATTCCATTACAAAGGATGAAAAACATCTTAAGCTCGCCAGATTTTTTATTGATGAGCGGGGGAGGGCACCTTTTTATTTCAGGGAAGAAACGGGAAAGTATGGGAATAAGGATCATTGGAAGGACAGTCCGTTTCAATATAATTATTACCAGGCAGGAGAACCCGTTCGGGAACAGCAATATGCCATGGGGCATGCGGTACGTGCAATGTATCTTTACAGCGGAATGACGGATGTGGCTGTGAAAACTGGTGATTCGACCCTTGTCGATGCATGCAAAAGGCTTTGGAACGATGTGATCAACCGCCAGATGTATATCACGGGGGCTGTCGGTTCTTCCGCATATGGGGAATCCTTTACCTTTGATTATGATTTGCCCAATGATACCATTTACGCTGAAACCTGTGCTTCCATCGGTCTGTGTTTTTTTGCAAAGCGGATGATGAAGATGGAATGCAATGCGCAGTATGGAGATATCCTGGAGAAGTGCCTTTTTAACGGAGTCATCAGTGGAATGTCCTATGATGGGACTTCCTTTTTCTACGTTAATCCCCTGGAGGTTGTGCCGGAAGCCTCTGAAAAGGATTATCTGCGGCATCATATACAGGTGACGAGGCAAAAATGGTTTGGCTGTGCCTGTTGCCCCCCCAATATCGCACGGCTATTGGCTTCTGTGAGTAACTATGCTTACTCCAAATCGGAAGATCGGATACTTGTACATCTGTTTATGGAAAGCAGAGTGAAAACTGAACTGAAATCAGGCAGGATTGGTTTTGATATAGAGACAAATTACCCATGGGACAATGTTGTATTCATAAAAGTAAACGAAGCGCCATCGTCGCCTATGCAGATTGCCATTCGAATACCTGGCTGGTGTGAAAACTTTGAGCTGCGCATAAACGGCAATAAAGTCCGGTATGGGCTGGAAAACGGTTATGCCATGATCGAACGGGTCTTCCAACAGGAAGATAAAATAGAGCTGGATTTGGATATGCCGGTTACAATGGCAGAAGCAAATCCGCGGGTGAGGGAGGACGTTGGGAAAATTGCTGTTATGCGGGGCCCTGTAGTGTATTGCCTCGAAGAAGTTGATAATGGGAAAGACCTGCATCGCATATATGTGGAGAGGGATACGACTTTCCGCTGTAAGTATGATAAAAATTTTTTGGGAGGGGCAGTGCTCCTGGAATCGGATGGCAAAAAGTTGTCGCAGACAGAGTGGGAACCAGACAAGCTGTATCGGAAAGCAACCAAGCCTGAATTTGACAGTATTCGATTAAAGTGGATTCCTTATTATCTGTGGTCGAATCGTGAGCCCGGCGAAATGGTGGTATGGGTAAAAAGTGAATAGGAAAGAGGCATGCTTAAAGGCAAACGATACCCTTTCGCATTCAAGATATCATTGTCGGTAGCCGAACCAATCAAAGGAAATTCGCCCAGCCGCTCCATTGAATCGAAAATTTTATCGATCAATTTTCCCGCTGCGCCGGGCGAATGAAGATCACTGGCAATATACGAAAAGGTTTCGTCCAGATCAGCATAAGCCGCCTCTGAAACGATGATTCTTCTATTCGGCATATTTTTGTTTCAGCCTTGTTTTGGCTTCCTCCAGTGTCATACTTTGTCCGCCTTCAATTTGCTTTTCGCCCCTGGCCAGTTTGGCATAAAGCTCAAGCAGAGCAGACTTTTTTTCGTACTCCACAATGTCTACCAGGACATAACGGCCACGGCCGTTTTTAGTCAGGTAAACGGGGCTGTTTAGCGCACAATCCTTGAAAACTTCGTTGTAGTTACGCAGATCCGAAATTGGTTTTATATTCAATATGAAAACAACACCTCCCTTTATAATATAGCAAGATATTCGTAAAATACAACGCTATATTTTACTCCTTCCGGATCCTATCGGCCCTTTTTATTTCCAAAGGCCGGTGTTGTTGGAATGTATCAGAATATTTCGGATATAGGTGACATTGTCCAGCAGATGATCCTGTACAATCGGATCGGTATGCTTTATCGTTTTGATCTTGTTCAAAGCCTTGTCGGTTTTGTTCATTATTTTCTCCGGACGGTCATTCAGCTTTTTCACAATTTGATTCAATGCCGCTTTTATCTTCTGCGCCTGGCCATTCTGTATTCCTTTTTCCGGAACATAAATGGTATCAATTTTCCGCTTCAGATCGGCAATCAGCACCTTGACAGATTCTTTTGGATGCTCCACAGGACTGACGGCATCTTTCCTGTAAATGCCCTGTGCCAGCTTGTCTCCGTATCCGAGACTGAGTGCCTCAAATTCAAAGTGAGCCGTTCCTTCTGCTCCGGACTGGTTGGAGACAGAGGCTTGTTCGACCAGATCCCTGTCCTTGATCTTCATGAACTCACCAAGGCCTGTAGCCCGGAAAGATTGCTCCCCGGCCAACCCTGCCGCATTGTCGCAAATCGTCTTGATGGCGCCCGGGTTTTCCACATACGCCATAGGCAGCAGCAAATCAATGTATCCATTTTGAACCCAGTTTTTTGGATTCTGCATATGGGTTTGAGGGGTGTTGGGGAAATCATAAGCCACAGAGGTGGAAATAACGGCATCCGGATTGATCTCGTGCAGCATATCGGTTAATTCCTGAACCATGCTGTTGACCAGGTTTTCCCGGAACTGCCTCCATTCTTCCCAATGCTCGCCCTCCATTTTGATATCCAGGGGATCGATTCCGTATTCCGCCTGGAATCTTTCCCTGGCAATGGGTTCATAGCCCATATCATTGTAGCGATTGTCCGGGTAACGGATGTAATCATACTGGTACCCATCCAGATCATAATTTTCGGCAAGCTCGGCATAGGTCCGGCGGATCAGATCCCTGGCTTTGGGGTTCGCCGGACTCAGCCAGTAAAAGGGGACTCCGTCCGGAGGCGTTGCTTCATATGGAGTGCCGTCCCGCTGAGTCATGGCCAGATCCGGATTGTTTTTGGCCAGGCCGTTTTCCGGCATAAACACCTTTGTCCATGCATGGACGGACATCCCTTCCCTGTGCGCCACATCGATATAGGCGTCAAGTACATCAAATCCATTGAAATAGGGATCCATCTCCTGACCTTCAATTTCACTGGGATATACGGAATGTTCGTTATAATGGGTCTCCAGGAAGATGGTATTGATCCTGTAGCTTTTGAGACGCGCAATGTGGTTCTTCACCTCGGCCAGGCTTTTTTCCTTTGGACGGATCCAGACGCCTCTCACCTCTGCACTTTTCGATTCATAATTGGCGAAGCGTGCATGATCGATGGCATTTTTGGACTGCTCAATGAGTTTTTGCATATCCTCGATATGCCCCTGGGATAAAGCCATACGGGCTTTTTCCAGCAATGTTTCTGCCTTTTTAAGATTTTTTCTGACGGAAATCCGATCGAAATCCTGAAACCCCTTTACGGCTTTTTCATAGCGTTCCTGCTCCTCTGAAAGAAGGAGTTCGGCTTCCCTGATGTAGGTTTCAGGTGACTGGATCAGGACGACTTCTTTCTTTTCCTGATCGATAACGACTTTGGTGCCCAAAGCAGCTGTCCGAAGCTGAGCTGCCTTTGTACCGTGAGCGGACACAACAAAGCCGGAATCCGGTATGACGGAGTTGTTGCCGCCCAGGGAGACAATCGTGCCTTCTCCGTCCATCGTCACTTCATAGCCCCAGTCATTTGTCCCGGTCCTTTCTCCAAACTCCCGGGTATAGACGAGTAACTGATCGGTGCCCCGAAAACCGGGATAGGGGACATTATTTGCATTGTCCCATCCGCCGGGATTGTCTTCCTTTGTCCTGGGGTTCATGGCATCGTATGCAATCCGGACTTCGCTGGTCTGGGCATCAGATCGCAGATTGTCATTGCCGGAGCTGTTTTTTGCTTCCGCAGGGCTTTCTGCTCCTGCAGGTACGATGGATAACAGAAGAAACAGTGCAAGGAAAATGCTTGCAAGATGTTTGAATTTCGAGCTTCTCATGTGCTGGCCTCCGTTTCTTTTTCTCTTGTCATTGGCTGAAATTGGCATGCCCTTTTTATTCATGAACTGGGATAAATTATATACCAATAAACAGGATAAGTCAACAGACGGACGGGAAGTAAGATGGAAGCCCAAGGCTGACTCAGTTTCTGCCGGTCATATACAGTTCAAACTTGTTGATGTTCTCCCGGTCGCCGACTACCACAATTTTGTCATTCTCATGGAAGACCAGATCCGGAGTAATTTCGCTCGTCGCATTGCCGTTATGCTCCATGGCGATGATATTCAGCTTGTACTTTCGGCGCAGATCCGCCTGAAGTACGGACTGTCCCTCCATTTTCCCGGTAATTTTTATTTCGGAGATATTGAGATTGTTTCGTAATTCAATGGATATCAGTGTCCTGGAAGAAATCAGCTTGTTCGCCAGCCGGATCGCCATATCATGCTCCGGGTAAACGACCTCAGCACCGATCTTTTCCAATACAAGGCCCTGTTCGTAGGTAACTGCCTTGGAAATGACCCGTGGCACTCCCATGTTGATGATGTTGAGACTTGTCAGAATGCTGACATCCACTTCTTCTCCGATGCAGACAATTACGGTGCCGCAGTTCTGAATGCCGGTATCCATCAGGGTTTCCCTATCCAGGGACTGAACCACAAAAGCGTCTGCCGTATCGTTCCTTATCTGTTTGATTTTACTTTCGCTGCTGTCCAGCGCCAGGACTTCCCTGCCGGCATCGGACAGGGTTTTTACCAATGCCTGTCCGAATCTGCCGAGTCCGATGACGCCGAATTCTATAATTGGTTTTTGTTTTTGCTGAATCATATCATTCTCTCCTTTATCCGATCGTAATGGTTTCTTCCGAATAGCTGGCATTGGACAACGGACGGTAAGACCATATCATGGCCACGGTAAGGGGACCCAGTCGTCCAATATACATGGTCAGTATGATGATGGCTTTGCTCAAAACGCTGAGGTCCGGCGTGATGCCGGTGGACAGGCCAACGGTGCCAAACGCGGATACCACCTCAAACAACAGCTGAATGAAGGTAAACTGCGGTTCGAGTACACTGAGCAGGTAGGAATTCAGGCAAACCAATGACAGAGCCAGTGCGAAAACGATAAAGGCTTTTCGGATGGTTTCTCCCGGAATGCGCCTTTTAAACGCAGTGCAATGCTTATTGGTCACCATACCATATGCGCTCTCCATTATGGTAAATGCGGTGGTTGTTTTAATGCCGCCTCCGGTGGATCCCGGTGAAGCTCCGATGAACATCAGAATGATCAGCAGGAACAGACCCGCGCTGGAGAATTCCCCCAGGGGATAGGTGCTGAATCCGGCTGTTCTTGCGGATGTACTGAAAAAGAATGCACCCAGCCAGCTTACGTCTTCCGTTGCCTTCAGCAGAACGGTTCCGGCGGTCAACAGGACAACGGTCATGGTGAGTACGACTTTTGTATGCAGGCTGAACTTTTTGAAGCGTCGTTTGGTGAGCATCTCACGGATGACCAGAAAACCCAGTCCGCCGAATATAATCAGTCCTGTGGTCGTCAGATTCAGCAGCACGTTATTCTGATAAGGTATCAGGTTCCGGAATCCTCCCAGGATGTCATAGCCGGAATTATTGAAGGCAGCAATGGAATGGAAAATACTGATCCATAAGGCGTGCAGAGGTACATAATCCTGTGAAAAAACGATAAAGTTCAGGATCACGCCCGTTCCTTCAAAGCACAGGGTCATCAGCAGGATGGATTTTACCAGCCTGACAATTCCTCCCATTGAATTCAGATTCATGGCTTCCTTTACCAGTATCCGATCCTTGAAGGTAACCTTTCTCCGGGCGAGAAGAATAAGCCCCGCCCCCACGGAAGTAACACCAAGACCTCCGATCTGAATCAGCGCCGCAACAACAGCCTGACCAAACACATTGAAGTTGTCCGCAACATCAATGGCCACCAACCCCGTTACGCAAACCGCGCTGGTCGAGGTAAACAGGGCATCAATGAAAGGGACGTCAATGCCCTTGTTTTGCGCAATGGGAAGCATCAGAAGACCGGCTCCCAACAGAATGACCGCTGCAAATCCCAGGGCGATAATCTGTTCCGGCCGCATCTTATGAAATAATACAGATATGGCAACGCACCTCCTTTTGCTGTATTTTGCCACATATAAATTATCCTACAAAACGGCAACTTTAAACATTGATCATGGACTTGCCGATTCCATGACAATGCATCCACTGATTCGATGACAATTTCATATAATAGTGGAATTCGTATAAATATGGTATAAAGAAGAATAGGATAAGTATAAAAAATGTGTTAATATGTATGGAATATCCGTTTCAAACCGGAAAGGAATCCTGCGGAACGCAGCAAACGCAGTACAGCAGTAGGATGATTGACGTGTGAAAGGATGTCCTTTATATAAAATTAACACAACATGGTACAATGTGGACACCGTCTTTATTGCCTTTCTGTTATTCTGGAAAGGAAAACGAGGTGGTTGACTTGATACTGTTTTTGATTATCGTATCAGTAGGTGTTGTTTTGCTTGTTTATCTTGTCATGTGCCGCATTGACAACTTTATAGAGAGGGGCGGTATCCTGGACAGCCCGCAGGGACGTGCCAATCAAGGCGTTTTGGTATATGGTGCGCCGGATGTTGCGGAAAAAATAAATAAAATGGGTATGAATTGCAGAAATATTACAGTACAATCTTTTCCGGAGGATGGCTGTTATTCCATCCTGTTTGCCCTCTCTGATGAGGATAAGGATAACCTGGCAATATGCCATGATGCCAAAAGCATGGATCCCGGGATTGCAATTGTTGCACGTTGTAATACGCCGAACCTGCGGGATATCTTCATAACCGAGGGGGCAGACAGATTGCTGAACGCCGGCGAACCCATTGATACTCTGCTGACAGAGCTTTGGGGTGCAGGCAAAGGAAAATGACGTAATTTGGCATATCCTTTGCCTGTATTGGCAAAAGCTATTATCCATGGAGGTGTCCATTGCTGCCGGGGAAGCAAAAGGATATGCTGAAAATGATACGATATGGTATAGCAGTAGGAGGATGCGATACGCTGAAAAATGCACTGAAAACAGTTTCGATTATGGTTCTGGTTACGGTTTTATCGATTTTCACCGAACGTATGGGGGTGGAAAACGAGAGTATTATCATGATATTTCTGCTTGGCGTCCTGTTTACGGCGGTGCTTACCAGCAGCCGGCGATGGGCAATCTGTGCGGCGCTTTGTTGCGCCCTGCTGTTTAATTTCCTGTTTACACGGCCTCTTTATTCGTTTCTCATATATGGAACGAACGATTTGATGCTGCTTTTGTTTTTTTTGATTACGGGCATTGTATCAGGTACGATTACCTCCAGACTACAGAATGAAATGAGGCTGGCAGGGCAAAATGAGCACACTGCCAGGATTCTTTACCGGATCGCTTCCGGATTTTTGTCCGCCAGCGGCAAAGAAAATGTTGTAAAAAAGGCGAAGCTTTTTTTGAAGGAATACACGGGATTGGGCTGTACGATTCATCTGGATTTGAAGGAATCCGGAAAAGGTTTTGAAATCAACGGCGGGAACGGCACACTGGGAATGTTGGAAATCAGGGATGGAGAACCGGACAACAGCCAGCTTTTAATTGTAAAGGCCATCTGCAGGCAGCTTGGTATTGCGCTGGAGCGGGAAAGGCTTGTGGCAGACCGGGAAAAAATACGACTGGCAATGGGGCGTGAACAGCAGCGCAGCATTTTTCTCCGCTCCGTGGCACACGATCTCAGAAGTCCGCTGACAGCGATTTCCGGAGCCGGGAATCTGCTGGCGGATAGTTACGACATGCTCTCCGAATCGGAACGCAGGAAGCTCGCTGTTGATATAAGCGAAGAGATTGTATGGCTTGCCGGTCTTGTGGAAAACATTCTCAGTATGACCCGCATCAGCGAAAAAAAGCTGGTGCTGCACAAGCAGGATGAAGTTATTGATGATGTGGTTGGGGAAGCAGTGAAGCAGACGGAGCGGCTGCTGCGCAACCGGCATTTTGAGGTAAAGCTGCCTGATGATGTGGTAACGGTACCGATGGATGGCAAGCTGATCGCGCAGGTGATGATCAATCTTCTGGAAAATGCCGCCCGTCATACGCCGTCTGACAGCGCCATTTCGCTGACCGTGGAAGCCGGGCGACGTCTGACTGTTTCAGTGGCGGATACCGGAGAGGGTATCCCTGATGCGATCCGCAGTCGCTTGTTTGAGCGTTATGTGACACAGGAGAAGGAAATTGTGGATGGACACAAAGGCCTGGGGCTGGGCCTCTCCATCTGCAAGGCCATTGTGGAAGCTCATGGCGGAGAAATCTC
>ENA-UOOE01002697-UOOE01002697.1-fermentation-metagenome-genome-assembly--contig:-NODE-2697-length-12300-cov-3.623438_pt1 | contig 12300 bp, 16 predicted proteins | sample MGYA00245776_ERZ724021 | MGnify/ENA primary metagenome ERZ724021 (study PRJEB28704, sample SAMN03018321) | fermentation metagenome | biome: anthropogenic terrestrial biome; feature: soil; material...
CTCTCTTCTAATAATTTAAATCCATTATACATTTTTCCTATTTCTAAAGTCATTTTTTATCCTCCTAATCAAATATATTAATATAAAACATTTCCAGGGGCTCATAAACTATAGTATTAGTAAAATTATAATAAAAAAACATTCTATTATAATTATATTATGCCATAAATATGAAGAGTTTTTTATATTTATTTTAAAAACTATAATATTTGTCTATATCTTGTATAAGTTGCATTATAATAAATTTTTTATTAAATTTATTTAAATTACTCAAAAAGCGCATTGACTTTTTATGCTATTATTGCTATTATTTAATTAAATAAAGTCGAATATTGTTTAAAGGGAGGAATTTTTTGATGAAATCAACTGGTATTGTAAGAAGAGTTGACGAGCTTGGAAGAATAGTCATTCCAATCGAGTTAAGAAGAACTCTTGATATTGAAATAAAAGATTCTTTAGAAATTTTTGTAGATGGAGAACATATTATATTAAAAAAATATAATCCATCCTGCATTTTTTGCAGCAATGCAAAGGATGTAGTAAACTACAAAGGCAAAAATATCTGTAAAAGCTGTCTTGAAGAACTAAAATCAGGAAGATAATTGTATCTTTCTATTATACACCTATTGAAAAAAGGTACATGCCCCCATGTGCCTTTTTCATTTAATTTTTTTGAAATAAAGTTAATCATTTGATTCTTATCACGATAAGATTGGGGAGTGCAAATCTTATTTAAAAAGGTTGCATCGCAACCTTTTTAAAATTGGAGGCTTTACAAAATGAATAGATTAAAAAAATTAATTGTTATTTCATGTATTACTACTACAGTTATGAGCAATCCCTTTACTGTTTCAGTAAAGGCTTATAGTAATAATCTAACACCAAATACATTTAGCAGCGCTTATAATAATGATAACATATTTACCACCTGCGGATATAAAGGACAATGTACCTGGTTTACCTACGGTAGAGTTTTGGAAAAGCTAGACACCAAATTACCTAAAGAGTTTTATGGTAATGCTGTAGATTGGTGGTACAGCAATTTATCCAAAAATGATTATCCTTATGGCACAGAACCAAAAGCTAATTCCATAGCTGTTTGGTCTGGCGGAAACTCAGGTTATGGTCATGTAGCCTTTGTAGAAAAGGTAGAAGGTAACACTGTATATTTTAACGAAGGTAACTTTTCCGTACGAAGGGACTATGATAAACAGTTAAAATCCCTTTCCAAAGAAAATATGAAGAAAAGAGGAAACTTATATCTTAAAGGTTACATATATTTAGAAAACAATGATGAACCAGAACATATTTCTTCCATAACAGAACAGTATAAATATGGTACCCCTAAAATAAATAGGGGTTCTGCATTAAATATAAGGTCAAACCCTTCCACTAGTTCTAAAATATGTGGTACATTAAAAAGTGGAGATATTTTTACAATACTTTCAAAAGTAGGAGATTGGTATAAAATAAAAATAAATGCTACTTATGGTTATGTAAGTAGTAAATATGTAACTCTTACTTCCAAGACGCCGTCTTCTACAAAACCTATTGTTGATAATAAAAAATATGGTACTCCTAAAATAAATAAGGGTTCTGCATTAAATATAAGATCAAACCCTTCCACTAGTTCTAAAGTATGTGGTACATTAAAAAGTGGAGATATTTTTACAATACTTTCAAAAGTAGGAGATTGGTATAAAATAAAAATAAATGCTACTTATGGTTATGTAAGTAGTAAATATGTAACTCTTATTTCTAAGACGCCATCTTCCACAAAACCTATTGTTGATAGTAAAAAATATGGTACTGTATCTTTAAATAATAAAAATTCAAGATTAAACTTTAGAACTTCACCTTCTAAAAAAGCTAAAATTATGACTTCTCTTCCAAATGGAACTAAAGTGCAAATATTAGGAAACACTAATGGATGGTATAAAGTAAACTATAATGGATTAACAGGTTACCTTTCTTCTCAATTGGTAAAGGTTCTATAATTATAAAAGGTATAAGGTGATAAATTGGACAATAAGGTAAAAATAAAGATATCTGAAAAAGCATATGATAAAATTATGGAATTGTTAAATATTCATAAGGAATATGACTGTGTAAGATTTTCATATTCCCCTGGATGTTGCAAATCCCCCAAGGTTTCTATATTGCTTGATAATGCGGACAATATTGATATTATAGATAAAATAGAGAATATTACCCTTATATATGATGATAATCTAATAAATAATATACGAGAAATTCAATTAATTTATAAAAATAATAGTTTTGCAGTTAAAGCTTTACCTAGAAATAATGAATTCTCCTGCAATAATAAAAATCATAATGATGATTCTTCATGTGACAGAGTATGCTCGAAATGCAGTAAAAAATGTAACTAAAGAAATAAAAACTATTGAGTTTTATGAATACAATTGCTATACTAATAATTAGTATACTAATTACTTTTAAAGAGCTATAATTTTAAAATAAAAGGAGTGATTTATAATGTTAACTACATTAAAAGCTACTGCAAAAAAAACACCTAAAGGATTACAGGTAGAATCTAATGCAAGAAGATTTAAGGTATTATTGGACGAGCCTGAAGAACTTGGTGGAACTGATACAGGTATGAACCCTATGGAACTTGTTTTATGCGGCTTAGGAGCTTGCCAGTCCATAGTAGCTGCATCTTTTGCTAAAAGCCAAGGAATAGATCTTCAGGACTTCTGGGTAGAATTAGAAGGAGATTTTGATTCAGATGGTTTCTTAGGACTTTCTGATGTAAGACCAGGATATTCAGAAATTAGATTTAGTATGCATATAAAGAGTAGCTCTCCAGAAGAAGAAGTTAAAAAATTCGCTGATTTCATAGAAAAAACTTGTCCTGTAGGAGACAGTTTAGCAAATACAGTTAAATTAGTTAGATCTGCTGTTATAGTTGAAAGATAATATAAAAAAATTGAGACCAATTTTTTAAAATGTAAAATAGTAAAGAACAAAGCTGATATTAATTCAGTCTTTGTTCTTTTTTTATTTTAAAAATTATTAACTATTTTCTATGATCTTAATTGTTTTTTATTATTTACTTTTTAGCTTTACATAAAATGTTATCTCATTTCCTTCACATTCTGCCCATATATCTCCACCATGAAGCTTTACTATATTTTTGGAAATGGCAAGTCCTAAACCACTTCCTCCAGTGGATTCGGATCTAGATTTTTCTACCCTATAGAATCTATCAAATAGTTTGTTTAAATCTCCTTTTGGTATATTCTCTCCTCTATTTTTTACATAAAAGATTCCATATTCCTCTTCCTTATACAATCCTATCTTAATATCTCCAGGTTTATAGCTATATCTAATAGCATTCATAATTAAATTTTCAAGAACCCTCACTAGTTTATCTCCATCAACTTCTGCAATAATATCTTCTTTAGCTATGTCCTTTATAATTAATACATTATTCTCCTCAAAAATTGGTACAAATTCTTCTATAAGCTGCCCCAACAATTCATTTAAGGCAATATTACTTAAATTTAACTTTATCCCCTCTCCTGAAAGCTTAGTGTATTCAAAAAGCTCATCAATCAACAGCTTAAGCTTTTCCGATTTATTATAAGCAATATTAATATATTCCATCATTTGTTCTTCATTTTCAAACTTTTTATCCTTTATTAAATTTAAGTATCCAAGTATAGATGTAAGAGGAGTTCTCAAATCATGAGACACATTTGTTATGAGTTCACTTTTTGTCTTTTCTATTTCCCTTTCTCTTTCTATTTTATTATTTAATTCATTAGCCATAAAATTAATATTATCAGTTAAGTTAGTCAATTCATCTTGTCCATTTTTTTTAATTTTATAATTTAATTCTCCCTTAGCCATGTACATAACTCCTAATGCAATGTCTTGAATATATCTTACTTTTCTTCCTGTTATGAAGTAAAATAAAAATATGAAAAATATTACAGATAGTAAAAGAGCAAAAAAAGATTTCTGCTGTGGATTATATTTAGTCTCTATTTCACCTTCCGGTATGCCCTTGACTATAACATATGCCCTTCCATCATTAAAATCCACTGGATAGAAGCTTACAAACTCACCCATATTACCCCCATCTTTATTATAATTTTTATACTCATAATAATCATATTTAAAGGTAGTGGCATTTTTAATTACAGTGTGAATATCCACCTGAGTTTCATCTGCATTCTTTGATTTATATAATACTTTACCAGATAAATCTGTAAGCAAAATTTTATATCTATTATCTCCATAGGAATTAATTATACCCTGTATTTTTCCCTTATCATTGCAACTAATTTTTTCTTGTTCTAATTGGTTTCCTATATTTAATGTTTCATCTGACATATTTCTAATGCTGCTTGAATAGTTTATCACTGAGTAACTACTAGTCCTTGCAAAATATGAATTAGTAAAGGTGAAAACTATAAAAGCCGCAGATAAGCATATTCCAAAAACTACAATGAGTTCCCATCTAATATTTTGATTAACCCTTTCCTTTAGATTGAAATATATTTTTTCTATCTTAGCTATAATAGCCCTAAAAGGCTTGGTAAAAAACCTCCATAACCACCTAAAAAGTCTTAGTTTCATGATTCACCTCATATCTCATATGTTATTTTATAAATTGTCAACCTTATATCCTACTCCCCAAACAGTTTTAACATATTTAGGTTTTCTTGGATTATCCTCAATTTTCTCACGAAGTTTTCTTATGTGTACCATAACCGTATTATCAGATTTAAAAAATTCTTCTTTCCAGACTCTTTCATATATTTTTTCTATGCTAAATACAATACCTTTATTTCTTCCTAATAGTTCTAATATATCAAATTCCCTTGGAGTCAGCTTTACTTCCCTATCCCCTACAATAACCTTATGAGTATCCGTATTAATTATCAATTCATCTATTTCTATAATGCTTTCATTCTCAATAGCCATAGGAACATTAAACTTTTTATATCTTCTCAGCTGAGATTTTACCCTTGCTATTAGCTCCAGCGGATTGAAAGGCTTAGTCACATAATCATCAGCTCCTGCAGTAAGTCCCCATATTTTATCCATATCTTCACTTTTAGCAGATAACATAATTATAGGCATATTCCTCTCTTCTCTTATTTTCATGCAGGCTTCTATACCATCCATTTTAGGCATCATTATATCCAATATTATTAAGTCTACCCTTTTCTGTTCTAATATCTTAAGGGCTTCCTCTCCATCTTCAGCCTTTAAAATCTTGTAGCCTTCATTTCCTAAATATATTCCTATTAAATCTCTAATTTCCTTTTCATCGTCTACAATTATAATAGTTTCTTTATCCACAAATACCACCCTTCCTATTAACATTGTAACAAATTTGTCCATTTCATGTTAACACAAACACATTATAAAATAGTTGTTTATATTCTTAATAATTCCTTAATTTTTTTATATATTGACAATATTTAAAACAACGTATATACTGTATATATACAATATATACAGTATATACGCAAAGTAGAGGAGAATGAAAATGAATATAATTATATCTAACTCTTCTGGAAAACCAATTTACGAGCAGATAGTAAAACAAATAAAAAACTTAATACTTACAGGAGAGCTTACAGAAGGAGATTCCTTACCTTCTATAAGAAACTTAGCTCAAGAACTAAGGATAAGTGTTATTACAACAAAAAGAGCCTATGAAGAATTAGAAAAAGAAGGCTTTGTAGAAACTGTTCCTGGAAAAGGTTCCTATGTAGCAGGACAAAATAAAGAATTACTGAAAGAAAAAAGAATGAGACTTATTGAAGAAAAACTATCCCAGGTTGTAGATGAAAGTAAATTAATAAATCTTAGCTTAGATGAGCTTATAGAAATGCTGAAAATATTATATGAAGAAATTTAGGGGGAATGTATCATGAGTAATATATTAGAAATTAAAAATTTAAGAAAAGAATATAATGATTTTTCTTTAAAGGATATTAGTTTTAATTTAGAAAGAGGCTATATCATGGGATTTATAGGCCCCAATGGAGTAGGGTAAAGTACCACTATAAAGCTTATAATGAATCTCATTAAAAAGCAGTTAGGGGAAATAAAAATCTTTGGTAAAGACAATATAAAATATGAAAGAGAAATCAAACAAAAGATAGGCTTTGTATATGATGAGAACTATTATTATGAAGATTTAACTATACGTGATATAAAAAGAATAATAGCTCCCTTTTATAAATACTGGGATGAAGCCGCCTTCAATAGGTATTTAAAAGATTTTAATTTAAATCCAGCAAAGAAAATCAAAACTCTATCTAAGGGAATGAAAACGAAATTTTCTTTAGCTGTTGCCTTATCACACAATGCGGATTTAATAATTATGGATGAACCAACATCAGGTCTTGACCCTATATTTAGATGTGAAATATTAGATATATTATGTGAACTAATTCAAGATGAAAATAAAAGTGTATTCTTCTCCACTCATATAACCACGGACTTAGAAAAGATAGCAGACTATATTACATTCATCAATAATGGTGAAATAATCTTCTCAGAAAGCAAAGAAAAAGTCCTAGATAAATATGCCATTATTAAAGGTTCTAAAGAACTTTTAGATAGTGACACTGAAAAAGAATTTATAAATATTAGAAGAAATTCCTTTGGTTTTGAAGCTTTAACTGACAATGTTGATAAAATAAGAAGGCTTTTTCAAAAAGATGTGGTTATAGATAAAGCTTCTTTAGAAGACATTATGGTTTATACAGTAAACAAATAAAAGGGGTGTGTGTATGTTAAATCTTATTTTTAAAGATATAATAGTTCAAAAAAGAAGTCTATTATTTATATTATTTTATCTGATTATATGTATATTTTCCTTTAAAGGTATGCCAATAGGCGTATTTTTATATATAGTAACTATAACTTTAATTTTCTTCCTTATCACTGGCTCTTACTCCTATGATGAAAGAAATAAAAGTGATTTAGTAATAAGCAGCCTTCCTATTACTAGAAAAGAGATTATAATATCAAAGTATATTTCCGTAATACTTTACAATATAGTAGCTTTAGGGGTTATGACTATATTTATGCTTGGAGTAAAAATCTTAAATATATCTTTAGATACTCAATTCTTTAAATTAAATGATGTAATTAATGTTTTTATTGCTTCATTGCTTTTAGCTTCCTTTATGTTTCCTATATATTCAAAGTTTGGTTTTACTAAAAGTAGAGTAATAACCTTTATTACCTATTTTTCCTTATTTGGATTTACAACCAGCATAGCTAGTAGTTCAAATAGGAGAGCTTTAAGTTCAATATATAGATTTTTACAAGCCATTTCCAGTAATAGTTATATATTGTTAGCTGTTTCATTTATAATTTATCTTCTATCTATGTATTTTTCAATAAAAATATATGAAAACAAGGAATTAGCTTAATAATTATAGAGAAGGTGATTGTATGTTTAACTTAGTTTTAAAAGATTTCTTACTGCAAAAAAAGATAACCTTATTTACCATAGTCTATGCATTGTTTTTTACTATAATATGCTGTTTAAATATGGCTAACTTAGATAAACTAGCTTTATTTCCTATATTCGGAATTGTATTTTCTACCTATCTATCTGTATTTTATATGATTGGTTATGAAGAAAAGAATAAATCTTTAGTGATGATAAATAGTTTACCTTTAGAAAGATCACAAATAGTTATTTCTAAATATATTTCTCTAATATTTTTTATTATTGTAAATGCATTAACACTATATTTACCAACTTTTCTTTTGGGGGTAATATTTAGAAATAATCAAATATATTCATTAAATTATAGTATTTTAATAGTATTTATTGCTATACTTCTCATACTATTTTCCATATATTATCCACTATATTTTAGATACGGGTACAACACTATGAGAATTTTTTCTTTTGCTATTTATATTTTAGCCTTTACCACACCTAGTTTTATACAAAAGCTTATAAAAAATAACAATCCATTATTGCATAAACTTATTAACTATATCTCAGTAAATCCAAGTAAGGCTATATGGATAACCCTTATTCTATCAATATTGATTTTTATCATTTCTTTATATGTTTCTATAGTAATATACAAAAACAAAGACGTTTAATCTAAAAAGCTCAGGATAATTTCCCGAGCTTTTCTAAACTGTATTAAATTGTTTTTCTTTCAATATTTCTTTTAGTAATTCTTCCCCCTTGCTTATCAACTCTTCACCTTTATCTCCGTCCTCAGGGTAAGCTACTAAAGCTTGTTCTACATAATAATCCTTTAATCTAATATCTCCTAGTTTTAACTCTTCATAGGTTTTGTTTACTTTTTCCTTGATTACCTTACCTTTTCCTTTGCTGTATCTAGGTAGTATTGCTATAAATGTTGTAAAACCTAATTTAGTAAATAGCTCAGGTTTATTAAATAACTTTTCCATATTTCTATAAAATAAATCATTTAATATTAAATACTCTTCATTAACTCTAACTTTCTCTTCTTCTTTAGATTTAGTAAAGGACATTATTAAAATAGATATTTCATAACTCTCCTCTTTAGCTTTTTTAATTTCTTCTTCTAGGTAATCCCTAAAATCAATAAGAATAGTTTCTTCTCCCCCTCCCCATTTGCCACCATTCTTTATACATTTTGTTATTCTATCCACCAGCATATTGTTATCATAAGGTTTTAATATATAATCTGCGGCACCGCTTCTCACTGATTCCACAAAGGATTTTCGCTTATTCTCTGAGGTTACCACCATAATAGGTATATCTATATTCCTTTCTTTAACCTTTCTCATAACCTGAAGACCATCTTCTCCATAAAGATTCAATTCCAAAATTATCAGATCTATAGAATTTCTATTTTCATATAATCTATTAAAAAAATCAAAAGAATTATAAGCTTCTATAACCTCTATATCATTTTCTATTAGAAGCTCCTTTAGCCTATACCTGGAATAAGCTAAATTTTCTAAAATAATAACTTTTCCCATACCCTATCACTCTCAATTATTTAAATATTTCTTTTAACCTTACTATAGTCGTTGTTTAATTTCAACTCTTTATAATCATTAATTATTAATTTCCCTTATACCATGCCACCATCTACAGTAATAATTTGCCCTGTTATATATTTAGAATTATCACTAGCTAAAAATACCACAGTATTACCTATATCTTCACATTCACCAAATTTACATAGTGGTATTTCCTGCTGTAGTTCATTTACATCTTCTTCGGATAACCAACTATTCATGTCAGTATTTATTACTCCAGGAGAAATGGCATTTACCCTTATGTTAGAAGGTCCTAACTCCTTTGCTAAAGCCTTAGTAAATGAATTAATTCCTCCCTTAGAAGCAGAATATATAACTTCACAAGAAGCACCTACATTTCCCCACATGGATGAAATATTTATAATAGATCCTACCCCTTTAGAAAGCATATGGGGCACTACACTATGACAACAATTAAATACTCCCTTTAGATTAGTATTTATTATTTCATCCCAATCCTCTTCCTTAGCATCTATAAAAAGCCCCACCTTAGAAACGCCAGCATTGTTAACTAATATATCTATCTTTCCAAATTCTTTTATTATTTCTTCTATCATATTCTTGCTTTCTAAATAAGACCTTACATCAGCTTTAAAGGCTTTAGCATATCCTCCTATTTTATTTAATATATCCAAGGTTTCCTCTGCTCCACTTTTGTCCTTTCTGTAATTTATAATTACAGAACAGCCTGCCTTAGCTAACTCCAATGCTATACCTCTGCCAATACCTCTAGATCCTCCTGTTACTAAAGCAACCTTTCCAGATAATAATCCCATATACATAGCCTATACACTTCCATTTCTATAATTAATAAGCATAATATCTAATCTAAATATAAAAACTAATTATATAATACTCCATATTTTTTTTAAAGCACAGAGTATGGAGATAAAAGATATTATTTTTCGATTATTAATTTTCACTTTCTAATTAAAAAAGCTTGACTTTTGGAGAAAGCTTATGTTATTATATTATTATCAAATAACAATTATTAAATAATATAATTTATTAGGAGGTAGTACATAATGAAAGCTAAATTTCAAAATAATCCAGTAACATTAACAGGTAGTGTAGTAAAGGTTGGAGATAACGCTCCAGATTTTAAAGCTATAGATAACAATTTAAAAGAAGTATCACTAAAGGACACTAAAGGAGTGAGAATTTTGCTTACAGTTCCATCTATCGATACTCCAGTTTGCGATTTAGAAGTAAGAACCTTTAACGATAAAGCTGCATCTGTAAAAGGAGTATCTATATATACCATATCCATGGATTTACCTTTTGCACAAGCCAGATGGTGTGGTGCTCATGGAATAAACAGCGTAACTACTCTTTCTGATTATAAAGATAGATTAGTAGGCAAAAATTATGGAACTTATGTAGAAGAATTAGGATTGCTCGCTAGGGCTGCTTTTGTTATAGACAGCAATAATAAAGTGGTATATGTTGAATATTTAGAAGAAATTACTAATCAGCCTAATTTTGAAGCTATTCTTAAAGCTGCTAAGGAAGCTAAATAGCCGATAAATCCCATTTCATAGATAATGAATAAGGAGAATTTCTGCAATACAGCGGAAGTTCCCCTTATTTATTGTTTATTGTTTGTTAATATCCTCTCTTTCTACAACAGGTAAATTTTGAAGATTATTATTTATATCATTATCTGGAAGACTCTTTAAAAATTCTTCTCCTAGCTTTGATACTCCTACACTAACTCCTTTTATTGCACTTTGTTTAGCTAAAGTAACTGCTTCCTCTTTAGATACTATCTCTCCATTTTCCAATTTATATGCTGCTATTTCTCCCTGTTCATCCCTAACCACCCCTACAATAGTGTGAGCGAAAGTTTGATCTATATACATAAAAATGCCTCCTCAATTTAGATTAATTTTTTATTCCTATGTTTAACGTAAGATGCATACCTATAGTATCTCCTAGAAATAAAAAAATATAAATATTTAAAGTAATATAAAAATAATACGAAGACTTAATAATATAGGTGATATTTTATGGCTAATGATTTTGAAAAAATTTTAAAAGACAAAAAAGTTATAAATAAAGAAGATGTATTAAAACTAAAAAATTATATAAAAATCAAATTTAAAAATTTCTCAAGTAAAGATCAAGCTTCTATTTTATCTTCTACAATAAACGATATAATTATAAATTCACTAAAGGATATAAAAAACGATTTAAAAAACCAATTGAGAATAGCTATTTTAAAAAATACTTTTCTTGATAACAAAGATATAATATGTCTTTATGATGTTTTTTTAGTCATTACCTCGGAAGAATTCAAAGATAAAATAAGTGTAGATAACATTTGCAAATGGCTTCAGGCGTCTATAGATGTGCATATAACTGAGACAGAACTGAAAACTTATTTAGGATTTGATAAAAAAGATAATACTTGCGAAGCTATAGTTCATCCTGTTTTAGCTGAGGAAAAAGTTATAGGGGAAGTAACTAACGTAAATAGTGTACCAGGAAATAAAGGAGTAAATAAAAGCAATAAATTATATAGGATAATTGCCCTATGTACCTTAATCTTTTTAGTAACAGGCTACAGCTATAAAAAAATAGATAATAATATGGTTAATTTAAATAAAAATACAGAAATTATTAAACTAAAAAGTGATCTTAAAGAAATGTCATTTGAGGAGCAAAATACTTTTCCAGGTATCCCCAAATACTTTGAGTATAAAGATATTAGCACAGAGAATTTAAAGAATTTTTTAAACAGTAAAAACTCTATTTTAGCAGATGAACCTTATTTTTCTGCTATATTAAAATCATCAAAAGATTTTAATTTAAATCCTCTTATTTTATTTGCAATAACAGGACAAGAACAACACTTTGTGCCTAAATCTGAAAAAGACGCTAAAAAAATAGCCAACAATCCATTTAACGTATTCCATAGTTGGCAGGAATACAATACAAATATAAAGGATTCATCAACAATAGCAGCAAGAACCGTAGTAAATCTATGCAAAGACCGCCCTCCAAAAGAAGACCCATTTAAGTGGATAAATCAAAAATATTCAGGAGATAAAAATTGGTGGAAAGGTGTAAAAGCTATTTATGAAGAGCTGAATGCAATTGTTAAAGAATAAGCTTAAGAAGTGAAGTGCCTAGCACTTCACTTCTCCTATTAAAATCTTTAATTCCTCAGAGAAGATGTTGAGAACGTCCATAGATTTGTGTAAATTATTATAGATGTGATTAGATTAACTGGAA
>ENA-UOOE01002698-UOOE01002698.1-fermentation-metagenome-genome-assembly--contig:-NODE-2698-length-12297-cov-6.625796_pt1 | contig 12297 bp, 7 predicted proteins | sample MGYA00245776_ERZ724021 | MGnify/ENA primary metagenome ERZ724021 (study PRJEB28704, sample SAMN03018321) | fermentation metagenome | biome: anthropogenic terrestrial biome; feature: soil; material...
ATACACGGACATGCAAGTTCGGTAGCTTTCGGATAAATTTTCGCGGTAAAAACAATCTACATATCTTCTATAGAATATTAATCCCTTATCATAAAAGTTTTGCTTAACTAATTGATCAAAATGTTGGCTTATGATTTCAGCCATTACATTCGAAGTATTAATTCCTGCATAACAATATTTACAACCGTCTACAAAATTCTGTAATAGTTCCTTTTTAAAACGCTCGAGACTTGAATTTTTTATGAATTTTAAATAAACATATTCACTAGATATAGTGTTGAAAAAGTCTAAAAAATCAAATCTAATGATCGTAAAATCTTTCATATTTTGAATTGAGGCCATTTTTTCAAATAAAATCTGTAATTGATCATTTCTATTTGGATATTTTATCTTGAACTCACGGTCAAGACATCTTTTTAGTAAAATACAAAGAGTCTTCTCTAAAGACCAATCTTTAAATTGTTTTACGACTCTTTTTTTACTTTTTTGTTTTAGGGTTAAGGATTCATAGCTAGAAAAATCATATTTTTTTTCTTCATATCCGGCAATAATCTCCTGTACAGTATTATTTATTTCTAATTCATTTTTTTGCTTAGAAATAGGTAATGAAGTATTAAAAAACTCTATTATTTTTCTTATTTCTGTATTCGTATCAGCCATCATTTGTTTTCTCCTATATTAGTCCCTCAACTTACTTCATCACTTCATTCAGCAAAACATCATAACTATCTACAACCTCATATTTAACGGTATCACTGCTAATCTTTTTAAAATGTTCCCTCGCACAATGTATTTTTAATTCCTCAACCTTTCTAAGTTGCATAGTAGATAAGTCACCTTTAGTTTCTGCCACAAAATAAATATGCTTAACATTTTCTTCATGAAATGCTATAGCCCAGTCCGGGCTATACTTACCTACAGGTGTATTAATATAAAATCCTCTTGGAAGTTTTACATATACAGCAACTTCATCACTTTTATCTAAGTTTTCAGCAAAATTTTTCTCGTTGGAAGAATCGTATATTACGTGATCATAAAGGTGTTTTTGAGTCTTCATTGCATTAACCCCAAGCTTGCCTTTAAGCGTTGGGCTTGTGAAAACATTGGTATCATATGTTTCACTTAGTTTGTCATAGGTTATATGTTCAATTATAACTGTAGCTTTTTGCTCATTGATAATATTTGATGCCTTGATAATAAACTCTTCAGGATTTCTATGGAATTGTTCAAATGTAGCTTTATTGATTTTTCTTAGTATTGTAGCCACTGACATTCTGGTCAAGCCAGTTTCTGATACAATTTTACCGATTAAATCATATTTTATATTCGTATTTATAGCTGATTCAACCTTAGTAGTTCCACCCTTGACCTTTTTAAAAGCTTCTGCATTGGCCAATTCATCTTTAGATTTAATCTCATCCATTTCGCCATGTTCAACTTTTATTAAAATTTGTGAAACTCTTAATTCCCTGTTTAGTGCTGCTACTGACTTTTCAATTAATTCATCCGTATTAAAATCAACAATATAAGCGGATTTAATATTGATTTTATTCCATAGAGTTTTGAATTCTTTCATCTTAAGTTTATTTTCATCAACTTTTGCATCAATATTGTCATTCCTTCCATCTTCGATAGTATAAGATTTTGGACTATATATTGTATCAACTATTTTTATAATATCTGCCTTGTATGGAGCAAGGTCTTCTGCTACCTTTAACTTATCAGAATGTAAATCTGTAAAATATTCATCAGTAAGTTTGTTTTCATCATCGATATAACCGAACTTGATAAATCCATATACAATTTTGTTTGCCAGTTTAAAATCTATAACCTGCTCATTTTTTCCGTCCCTATCTTTAATAACCTTACCCTTGAATAAATCTGCAGTAACTTCTCTTGGTCTGTCTGAAACAACTTCTGCAATTTCATTTTGCAATGCATTTGCAAAGCTATCATAACTTTCATTAGCAATAACGGTTAGTACATTAACTTTGTGAACATCCCCTTCAAGAACATTGCTGTCCATTCTTTCGCCGTTGCTATTAACGCACAGCCTTAGTCCTCTCCCCACTTCCTGCCTTTTCCTGACATCAGAAGAACTTTGTTTTAATGTGCAAATCTGAAATACATTTGGGTTGTCCCAACCTTCACGAAGGGCTGAATGTGAAAATATAAATCTAACAGGCTCCTTAAAATCCAGAAGTCTTTCCTTGTCCTTCATTATTAAGTCATATGCATCTGCATCATCTGATATATTTTCTCTTTTGTCTCCGATTTTACTATTAGTAATTCTATTAGTTTTCTTATCAATTGAAAAATATCCAGCATGGGTTTTATTTGCTTTTATACCATCCAAATATTTTAAATAATCTTCTTCACCTATTGACATCTGCCATTCTTTTATGGCATTTTCATATTCTTCTTCAAATACATCTGCATATTCACCATTTAATTGATTTCCACTTTTATCATACTGCTTATATTTTGCAACCTCATCTATAAAGAATAAAGATAAAACTTTTATACCTTGATAATAAAGTTGTCGTTCACGCTCTAAATGAGTTTTGATAGTTTCCCTGATTTGAATGCGGCGAATATGCTCCTCATTTACAGAACCAACAACATCACCGGCATAAATTACTACACCGTTTGTAAATTCTACTGAATTTGTCAAGCCATTTATCTTTGAAACGGTGTAGCCTTTGTATTCCTCTAATTCATCTGATAATTGATAAAGATTATCAGTTTCCCTTATGATTTTTGATGTTTTTCTTACACCTTTTGCGCCTTTGACTTCAAATTCTAATGTTGCAGTCGGAGGTCTGTCTCCAGATAAATTAATTTTTTCCAAATATAAATAACTTTCAGTTCCGGTTGTTCCTGTTACAGATATACCTTTAACCGCAATTTTTTTTACTAAACGTTTATTATATGCTTCCATGGCATCCAATCGATATATCATATTATAAATGGAATCTTTTTTGTGTGTAGCTGAATACCTTAAGGTTATCAAAGGATTAAATTCCTTTAACCTTTCTTTAGTTGCAGCACCTTCAACTGATTGAGGTTCATCAATAATTAATATAGGATTTGTAGCTGCTATTACATCTATGGGACGGCGTGAACGAAAACTGTCAAGTTTCATGTATATACGTCTTGCATCCTTGCCCCTTGCATTAAATGCTTGAGAATTGATAATCATTACATTAATTCCGCTGTCATTGGCAAACTTGTCAATTTTTGTTAAGTCCTTAGAATTATAAATAAAATAACGAATTTTTTTGCCATATTCCTCTATAAAATGCTCTTTGGTTAAATCAAAAGACTTATAAATACCCTCGCGTATGGCAACAGAAGGAACAACAACTATAAATTTACTCCATCCATAACGTTTGTTTAATTCGAACATAGTTTTTATATATGTATATGTCTTGCCAACACCTGTCTCCATTTCAATTGTCAAGTTATATTTACCTTCTAATTGTTTGGAAGGCTCCAATTGGTTCAACCTTTGAACTCTGTTTAAATTTGTTTTTACAATTTCATCATAAAGTACAATCTTCTTATTATTATAACCCGTAAAATCTTCCTCTCCGATAATTGACAGTTGTTCATTGCCACCATTCAAACCTTTGTCTATACGATAAGTAGGAGATATATTCGGTTGACCGGCAAAAACATCACATACTGCATTTGCTGCATCTGCCTGAAATTTTTGATGTTTAAATTTAATCTTCACTTTCTTTCCCCCTATATCACTCTGATTGTTGTATTAGGAGCAATTAATTTAAATATTTCTTCAACATTGATTTTTTCTGGACTGCCTTCAAAGCATGAATCCCTGAAAACAACACGTAAAGGTTGAAGCTTTGCTATTTCTCTAATAACACTTTCTGATACATTGTCTTCAAAGCATGCAACTAATGAACCTTTGTCTACTATATGAACAGTGGCTCCATCTATTTTATTGATTTCATGTTTTAAGGACAATTGCAACCCCCAATCAAGCATAACTCCATACAATAAATCTAAATCTGTGCGGTCTTCCTTTATATTTGAAACTAAATCAGCTATTTTTTCCTGCGTATATTCGCTTGCAGAATAATAAACATCCCTCATATTTGTGCTGTCTACTTTAAACACTCTAAATCCTATATCTAAAGAATTTATAAATTCATGCTCTATATTATCTTTCGCTAATTTTTCTCCAACCCTGCGCAAACGTTCCTTACCTATTTCAGAAAGTAAACGGGGTAAATTTAAAGTATCAAGCAATTTTATTGCATTTTTAATAACTGGTTTAGCCTTTATGTCCGCGTATAATAAACTTTTATTCAAATCCTCCGGTAGCTGCACTGATATACATTTTCTAAATGAATTATCATCAAGATTTTGTTCCATAACTGCTTGTGCCGTTGTTGCTGACCCTGAGAAAAAATCTAATATTATATCATGATTTGATGTTGTAAATTTTATAATCCTTTTTAATAAATTTACAGATTTAGGATTATCAAATACTTTTCCGTCCATCAAATTGGTAAGATATTTAGTCCAATACCTATTATCTTCATAATAATAACTTTTTAACATATCAGTGACCGTTTCGATTCTCTTTTTTATCTTTGGAATTATATTCTCATCAATTCCCCACATTACATCACCATTCTGGTTAGCATTCCAAAAGGTGTCTTCTGTCCATCTATATCCAAAGTCAGGTTTTTTACATACTCTTTTAGTAATTGGATGAATAATATCAAATCTATATCCGCCATCTCTTGTGTTGGATGAATTCCCCGGATAAAACACTCCTTTTTCATCTACATATGAATAATGACTTACACCTTGTAACTTATTTTTATTTTTATTAATCCACAATTTTAATTCATCTTGTATAACCTGCAAATTATCTCCATATTTGCCTTTTAATTCCTTATATTTAGAAATAATCTTTTCAGCTTTATCTGATTTTGTTACCCATTTATTAAGAATTAGTTTATTCTTTGCATAACATACTAAATACTCATGTTCCATTGATATTTGTGTAGGATTGTTATCTGTAGCTGTATGGCATACTATTTCACCAATGAAATTTAATTCACCGTATATTTCATCACAAATCTTTTTTAAATTATTCATTTCATGATAATCAATACTAATAAAAATAACACCATCTTCACTTAATAGACTTTGTGCAAGCTTTAACCTTGGATACATCATACTGCACCAATCAGAATGAAACCTTCCATTTGTATCAGTATTTTTAAACATCATATTTTCATTTTCATCGTACAAACCTATTTGCTCCTCATATTCATCTTTATCCATTCTGAATTTATCCCTATAAATAAAATCATTTCCGGTATTATATGGAGGGTCTATGTAAATCATTTTTATGGAATTAAGATAACTTTCCTGCAATAACTTTAATACTTCAAGATTATCCCCTTCAATATATAAGTTCTCTGTGTTTTCCCAATTTTTGCTTTCTTCTATGCAAGGCCTTAATGTTTTTCTGATAGGGGTATTACTTTCTACTATTGCAGCCTTTTTACCCACCCATGTAAAATCATAGCACTCTTCACCTTCTATTACATCTCCTGAAAGTTCTTGTTTTAACAGTTCAAAATTAATGCCTTTTTTTAACTTTCCATTTTCATCTTTCATCTCAGTTATTACATTTGGAAATAATGTTGCAATTTTTTCGATATTTTTTTCTGTTAAATTTTTAGTTTCCATTTTAAGCTTATCCAACTTTTGCCTCCTCATTTAGCTTGTCTCAGCTTCTTCTTTTGCTTTTCTTAATTCTCTCATTAATCTTACTTGATGTTTGAATTGTTTTTCATTTTTTATCTTATTTTCAAGTCTTTTTATATAAGCTATAAGTTTTTCTTTTTCTTTTGCCTTTTCAATTGCTTCTTTTACAGTTAAATGTTCTTCTATTTCTATATTTCCATCAGAAACCTGTATTAAAAAATTCTCATATACTTTATCTAAATCAAGTCCATCTATTTCCAATGATAACTCATCATATTTCATCCATGGTGATTTATAGAAACTGTCAACTCTGAACTTTCCTTGACGATTTTTACTTTGCTCCTTAAAACTTATGCATAGTTGTCCCAAATCTTTATATTTTAATACAAATACCAAATGATACAGAATTTCTCTATCTATAAATTCTATTACACTTTGACTTATATTTTGTTCCTTTAGAACAATTTCAAAGAGTTCTATTTCTGTTACATACGTTCCAACGCTAATATTAAGTGTATCTGGTGACAGTTTGCATTTCCAAATTATTGAATCAATTTCTTTTATAAAAAGTTTTTCTAAGTTGCCAGCAATACTCAGCTTACTATAAAACTTTTGCTTAGGTACTCTTTTATTATAAAATGTACTTTTTGGAAATCCTATCATTACATCACCACCACAAAACAAATTAGTTCAAAATCGTCCAAACCTTTAATATTGGTCCTTAGGGCAGTAGTTCCTCCTGCTTTAAATAAACTGTCAATATCACTGTCTTCATTAACGTCAATTATTGAAGAAATTGTTTCCTGCAACAAATCAGAGTATTTTGTCATTTTTCTTCCATCATTAGTTTTTGCATTGAACCTACTGCATAATTCAACAATTGGTTCTGTCTTGCCCCTACATAACAATCTCAAAATATCTAATGTATTTTTTGGCTCTAAATGATTAGAAATAACTTTACCATCATCTGCTATATAGACCATATAAAAAGGATGTAATCTATTCTGATTTTCTAAATCAATGTCATTATTTATATTCTTAAGAATATAAATAACTCCTGGAGGTACTTCATCGCCTTGTGATGGCACAATGGCATGAAGACCATATGGTGTTTTATCTAAATCCGGATTTTCTTTTATATATCCAATCAAATCCATTCTAAATTCATTTAACCCCAAATCCATTATTGAAACTCCACTGGACATTTCTTCTATGTCCACTACTTCTTCTTGCAATTTTTCAAGCTGCTGTTTTCTATATTCCAAATCACCTTTTTCATCTTCAATTGGATTATCATCACCTGTTGCTGTCATTACTGTTATTTTCATCCTTGTTTCAACTCGTGATTTTAAATTGATGTAATCATCTAAATCAAGATCAGGCCAAAAGTTTACAAGTTGAATAACATCATTCTTGCTCCCTATACGGTCAATACGTCCAAAACGCTGGATAATTCTAACAGGATTCCAATGAATATCGTAGTTTATCAAATAATCGCAATCCTGCAAATTCTGTCCTTCTGATATACAATCAGTTGCAATAAGTATGTCAATTTCTGACTTTTCATTTGGCATTATTAAATATTTATCCTTTGATATTGGCGAAAAGCAGGTTAGAATTGTATTAAGGTCAGTTCTAAGCTTTGAAATGGTAGTTTTAGAATTATTCCCACCGGTTACCATAGCTGTATTAATGCTGTATTCTTCTTTGGCTATTTTGCTGATATGGGCATACAAATATTCCGTAGTATCGGCAAATGCAGAAAATATAATAATTTTTCTATTGTCTTTATTTATTGGAGAATTAAATTTATTTCTGATAGTATCCATCAAAATATTTAATTTTTTGTCATGTTCTGCTGTTATATTGCTTATTCTTAGCAGTAATTCCAACAACACCTGCCTGTCGTGTTTTAAATCATTTAGCCAGGATATATAATCCATGTCATTAAGTTCTATTTTTATCTTTTTACCAACAGAAAATATATCATTATTTTGATCATCCATATCAAAGTCTTCTTCAGAAATGTTCATCAATTCCACTATATTGTCAGAATCATAGTTTTCAATTTCTTGGATAGTATCATTAATAAAATGTACGATTCTATCAATGGTCAACCTGAATGAATGTACTGAACTTTCAAGTCTTTTTAGAAGATTAATACGCATTAAAACCATAATTCCATGCTCACGATCTGTTTGTTTAAAAATGACATTTCCCATATCTGTACCATAGCGAAGCTCATATTTTTCTATATGGCTTGGAAAAATAAACTTGGAAGGTGTATATATGGATAGATTTAATGATGAAAGACGGTTATATATGTCATTATAATTTATTGCATTTGTTAAATCTGTTAAGCCACAGCGAATTGATATTGGTTTATTCCTTTTTGGAAATGTACCGATATCCTTTGTATCATAATATTTCTGTATATGTTTTCTTGAACGGGCTATTGTTACACTGTCTAACAATTCAAAAAAATCAAAATCAAGCATTTTTAATAGATTTTCCGTAGTTCTCTCATTTGCTTGAAATTCGCTCCAAGTATTAAATGCCGCTTGTGCACGTCTAAATATTACCTCAATGCTATTCTTAGTATTTAGTTTTTCATTTATTATATTTTCATTTCCTTCATAAGCAAGTGCCAATTGATTTTTTAAATCTGTAAACCTGTTATTCACTGGTGTTGCTGATAACATTAATACTTTTGTTTTTACACCTTTTCTGATTACTTGGTTAAGCAGTCGTAGATATCTGTTTTCTCTTTCATCATCACCATATGTTTGTCCACCATTTCGAAAATTATGGGACTCATCAATTACAACTAAATCATAATTGCCCCAATTTATCCTATCTAAAGGAATACCGTTAGAATAACCTCTACTTCTTGATAAATCGGTATGATAAAGCACATCATAATTAAGCCTATCTGATGCTATTGGATTGTTTAATAAGTTCATTTTAAAAGTATTCCAGTTATCTGATAATTTCTTTGGACATAATACCAATATTGATTTATTACGATTTTCATAATATTTTATTACTGCAAGAGCAGTAAAGGTTTTGCCTAATCCTACGCTGTCTGCCAATATACATCCATTATATTTTTCTAATTTATTTATTATTGCAAGGGCTGCATCTTTTTGAAAATTATAAAGTTTTTTCCATATTGCACTTTCTTTAAAACCTGTGGCTTCGTTTGGAAGTACATCTTCAGTTATATCTTCTAAAAATTCATTGAATATGTTATATAAAGTTACATAATAAATGAATTCCGCCGGGTTTTCTCTATAGACTGTCGTTATATTTTCAATAACTTCATCTGTTACATCTTGTAGTTTTTCTTTATTATGCCATACTTCGTTAAATAATTTAAAATATTCATTGCTGAAAGGTGCCTCAAATCTATTGACAATATTATAAACATTATTTCCTTTTTCACAGCCTAACTCTACAGTTGTAAAACCATTAACAGGTAAATATGTGTATACTTCATTAGTATTTTGCACATTAATGAAGCCTGACATGTTTTCCTGAGTTACATTAGATTTAAAGGTAGCTTTTTCCTTTATCCAGTCTGCACATTCTTTTGCTATTGCTTTTTGAGTAAGCTCATTTCTCAATTTTATTTCAAATTCAGTACCATAAAGACTTTTTTCACGATTCAGCCTTGGTATATAGAATTCTCTTTTTTCTTTTTTTACTTTTTCTGTAGTAAATGAAGGTGAAGTGAATATAAATTTTAATTCACTTATATCAGTGAGCTGTTTTTTTAATTCTTGATAGGCATAAATAGAGAAATATGAAGCTGCTATGGAAACTTTACTATTTTCATGAATAACTTCAACAAGGTCATCTTTTAATAATTCTTGAACATTGTCTATAATTTTCATAGAATACCCCGTAATTTATTGATTTATTATAAACTGTTTCAAAATATAGCAGTTAGCGTTTTTTAAAATATATTATTAATTATATAGCATAATGCGACATTTTTCAAACAATAAACTTAAATGTAGTTATTCTGCCTTTCTTATTATTTACAAATCAAAAATATCCTTTACCATTTTTTCTATTATTGATGAATCTAATCCACCTTTTTCATCGTCATAAGTGACAATCAGGTTTTTTGCTTCCTTAATCCCGTTCTTTTCATAAAACTTTTTCTCATCTTCCCAACGTCTTAAATATTTAGGATCCATCATCATGCCACAATACTCTCAATACCATTTCTCTCCTGTTTAAACTAATACCTTATATAAAATCGACCATAAATTTCTTTTTCATCTACCCCCATGATGAATTTTAATAACATGTTTCTATTAAATGTTTTTTACCAATACCTCATTTCAAGATATTCAATAAAATCAGAATATTTCATATGATTAACAGGTGCTAGCAATTCATTTGGAGGGACAATAATGTATTTACCTTGATCTGTTAAGCATTCCCGCCAAGTTTCTTCCATCTCTTTACCACTGCATTTATACTTTTTATTTAATAGTTCTTTATTTTCAGTTGGTATCACATGAATGTGTATATAATCATCAGCCTTAATAGTTTCAGTATTCTTGTGTACGATCATTTGTTCTGGCCATAGTGTCTGACGCATGAGTTGATAAAATGGTTCATAATAATAAATATCATTGTTAGCTGATTTTAGTTGTTTAGATTGATTTATTAAATCAGTATATCTTGATTTCCGTTCTAAACCTTTATCACCTTTCGCTTTATCTACATTGCCATAAAGTTCAACATACTTCCACTCTATTGGAAACAAAACTTTTCGTCCATCTTTGTGTTGACCATAAATCAAGGCATTAAGAGATGTACAGTTGCTGCCTCTTGTTGAATATTTCTCGTTAAGATGGTCAAAATCACTGACTGCTTCAAACTGTATATATTCAGACATGTTTCCGTCAGTAATAATTTTTAACACATCAATAATATCAGGACAAATGTTCTGAATTATAGATAAAACTATATTTTTGTCATCCCGTATTGGATACAAATGATTTAAACATGAGACTTGTGATGAAAGTGTATGATTTGTTAGTTTCCCACCCCACCATGCTATTTTGCTTGTACTAAAATATTTGCAAATTGATATTTTGGACTTCTTATACAAATTGTTATTATTATCATTTAAAACAAATGGATAGCATTTTCCTCTAAAAAATCCGCAACCCTTATCTCCATTAAAAATATTTGTATTTTTTATCAATTTTTCAGCACGTTCATATTGTTGCGTTTTATAACTCATGACATCATTCCCCCATTTTATAATTTTTATATCTTTACCTCTCGTCAACTGGAATAGTAAAGAAAGTTATGATTTCTCCTTTAACAGAGTACCACACTACTTTACCTGCTTTCATGTGTTATACTTTTATCATCTATAAATTCACACCACTCATCATAAATTGAACGTAATTCATTATCAAGATAAGTAAGTGCCTTTTCTTTTATATCCTCTGGAACTCCATAATATGCTTCTGCAATAGAGCCAGTAATTGCTGCCAAAGTATCACTGTCTCCACCGACTGAAACAGCTGTTCTTATAGCATCTTCAAATGAAGTCGAATCAAGAAAAGCCACAATTGCTTGTGGTACAGTTTCTTGGCATGTTTCATTGAATTCATATGTATCTCTTATTTCATCAATTGTGAAGTCTAAATCGTAATAGTTTTTGTTTATTTTATGGAATATTTCTTCTTTAGAAAATCCACGTTTAGCCATGAATATTGCAATTGCTATAACTTCAGCACCTTTTATTCCTTCAGTGTGATTATGTGTTGTGGATGTTACTATTTTAGACAATTCACGTGCCTCGTAGTCTGTATGTGCAATAAAGCCTACCGGACTTATACGCATGGCAGCTCCATTTCCAAAACTATTATAGGGCTTAGGATTATCACTGAATATCCAATGTCCAAACATTCCGCCATAGCCGCAATGTGGATATTTTCGTCCAATGTCCTGCATGTATTTAATCGTCATAGTTTCAAGCAAAGAATAATAATCATCGTTATTGCCACGTTCATTTAGCAATGGTTTGATTCTTTTTTCTGTTTTCATAATAGCTTTAGCTACTGCAATGGTCATAATGCTATCATCTGTTACTTCACATTCATCAGTGAAAAGTTCAAATTCCTTGCTTCTATGATTATTAAATTCAAATCGAGAGCCTACAATATCACCTATAATCGCTCCTATCAATTAGCTCACCTTCTTTCTAAGACTAAAAAATAGTATATAGTAAAATTTCTAAAGTTAGGTCGCTTTAATAGCGACTTTTTTAATTTTTTTGATATATCCAATGTAAGAAAATTAAAAAATATTGGGATAAATAATAAAGACAAAGGTTTTATCCGCCTTGACTTAAGGCATCTTCTTAATCAACCATAATATCTTTCATTATATAAATAAATTTAATAAATTAATAAAAATGTAAATATCTAATAAGCATTAGATAAAACCCCCTCTGGTTCTAACAATAAATTCAATGCATCTATTGCATAAAATCTTTTCATTTTATCG
>ENA-UOOE01002701-UOOE01002701.1-fermentation-metagenome-genome-assembly--contig:-NODE-2701-length-12271-cov-3.960216_pt1 | contig 12271 bp, 12 predicted proteins | sample MGYA00245776_ERZ724021 | MGnify/ENA primary metagenome ERZ724021 (study PRJEB28704, sample SAMN03018321) | fermentation metagenome | biome: anthropogenic terrestrial biome; feature: soil; material...
GCACTTTTATTACAACCTCTGGTAATTGTTAATTATTGTTTTTCGAATACACTAAGCATATTGTATTTTTACTTTAATATTATACCATATTGATATAAAATAAAAAAGGGTGTTGAAAAATGTATTATTTGTTATAATTAATAGAGAATATTTTATATATTACAATTAATTATTACTATGATAGGGGGATTTTATATGAAATTAATTCTATTACTAGCAGAAGGATTTGAAGAAATTGAAGCATTGACTGTAGCTGATGTATTAAGAAGGGCAGGCTTAACTTGCCATCTATGTGCCATAGGAGAAGAAGAAATAGTAAAGGGAGCTCACAATATCTGTATAAAAAGTGATTTGAATATTGAAGGCATAAAAACACATAATTATGAGGGAGTAATACTTCCTGGAGGTATGCCCGGAGCAGCAAATTTAAGAGATGATTATAGGGTAATAGATATTTTACAAAAATTTAATGCAGAGAGAAAAATAATAGGGGCTATATGTGCCGCACCAATAGTTTTAAGTAAAGCAGGAATAATTAAGGATGTAAAAATAACATCCTATCCAAGTTTTAAAGAAGAATTCAACAATTCTATATACATGGAAGAAAAAGTTGTACAACATGATAACATTATAACCAGCAGAGGGCCTGCTACAGCTTTTGATTTTGCATACAAAATATTAGAAAATTTTATTACAACAAAAGAAATAGACAAACTAAAAAAGGAGATGCTTTTTAATTTTTAAACACAGCAAATTTATTGATTAAAAAACTAGCTATACCCGTAGTAATAGATGCAGTTAAGGCTGATATATTGGACCATAGAACTTGGGATACGCCTAGTAAGTTATGAAGGGATAAGTTAGAAAGTATAAAAGCATCTACAATGGATGCTATACCTAAAACAGAGGCATATGATACATAGGAACCCTCTGTTCTAAAGGTGTATTTTTTATTCCAATAATATCCATTAATAGAATAAGCTATAAAAGCAATACCTTTAAATAGAAAATTTATGTATCCACTATATAAGCCAGTAATTTTCCAAAGTATATTTAGTATAAGAAATTCTATAAAAAAATTTGATCCGCCAATAATAGCATATAATATAAATTGTTTTATACTTTTATTATGCATAAATAACTCTCCTTATACATGTAATACTACTATTATACTACTCAGTATGAGCTTGCAAATGGTTATAAGGGAAAATTTTTAAATAATTAATATTGTAGGTGATTTTGTGGAAAATGCAGAATTTAAAAATGGAATAAAACTTATATATAAAAAGGTACCAGGGGATATAACCTCATTTTGTATTGGATTTAATGGGGGTGCCTTAGAAGAGGAGGAATTTCCTTTAGGCACTGCCCATGCGGTAGAACATATGGTGTTTAAAGGAACAAAAAATAGGAGCGAAAAAGAAATAAATAAGCTTTGTGATGAAATATTTGGATTTCAAAATGCTATGACTAATTATCCCTATGTTATATATTATGGTACCACATTATCTGAAGATTTTAACTTAGGCATAGAATTATTTTCTGATATAGTTCTTAATCCTATTTTCCCTAAAGATGGCTTTAAGGAAGAAATAAATATTATTCTTGAAGAATTGAAAGAATGGAAAGATGATCTATATCAATATTGTGAAGATGAGCTTTTATATAACGCTTTTGATAAAGGAAGAATAAAAAATTTAATAATAGGCACAGAAGAAAGCATAAATTCTATAACTATAGAGGACTTAAAAAGATTTTATGAAAAATACTATAAACCTGATAACATGGTTATTTCTGTAGTAACTTCTCTCAGCTTTGAATTAGTTAAAGATATAGTAGAAAATCATTTCGAAAATTTTAAAACAGAGGATAAATCCTTAAAATCAGAAGAATTAACCATCAAAAATCATACATCTGTAAAACTTTATGAAAATAATAATCCTGGAGTATTTGTAAAACTGAAAGAAGAAATAAATGGTGCTAAAATACAATACTGCTACCCTATACATAATTTAAATGATGAAGAAATGAAAGCATTAAAGCTGTTTAATTTCTACTTTGGAGAAGGTACAAGCAGCATATTATATGAAACTATAAGGACTAAAAATGGTTTAGCTTATGAAATATCCAGTGATATTAAAGAAGAAAGAGGCATTAAGCTGTTTACAATTACCTTAGGAACATCAAAGAACAATGTAGAAAAGGCAATTAGATTGATTAATGAGTCCATAGAAGATATTAAAAACAACAAGGGGTTCTTTACAAAGGAAAAAATTGAAAGTGCATCTAAAAGTATTAAATTAAAAAAGGCTTTAAGGCTTGAAAAGTCTATACAATTAGCTAAAGATTTAACTTGTTATGAAATTATGTATAATTCTTATAAAAAGGTTTATGATGAAGTTGAAAATTTGAATTGTATAGATGGAGATAAAATTAATAGACTTATAAATAGAGTATTAAATTTTCCCAGCATACAAGTGCTAAGATAGTTTAAATAGCTTGAGCCCATTTACCTATTGACCATAATACTTACTTGTAGTATTATGAACATGTAAAATAAAAGTAAATATATAATGGCAGGGGAGCTGGTGTTGCCAGCTGAGAGTAAGAAATAAATTCTTAGACCCTTTAACCTGATCTGGATAATGCCAGCGTAGGAACATGCTTTGAAAGCTAACTTGAAGTTTAAGGTACAAATCCCACCGATGGATTGTGCCTTTTTTATTTTTAGTTTTCATCAAATTAGTTATCCCTTTAGGTTGAAGGTGTTATGAGGATTATTAAATAAGAGTTGAAAGTTCCTATATTAAGGCACTCAACTAAAGAAAGGGAGAATTATTCTATGAAAACTAAGAAAATTACTTTTTCAGCTTTACTTATTGCAATAGGAGTTTTTACAGGCAATTTAATTTACATACCTGTAGGAGTATCAAAATGCTTTCCAGTACAACATAGTATCAATGTTATATCTGCGGTGCTTTTAGGGCCATACTATAGTGTGGCCATTGCCTTTTGTATTTCACTTTTAAGAAATGCATTAGGTACAGGTTCATTACTTGCTTTTCCAGGAAGCATGATAGGTGCTTTTATTGCAGGAATGCTTTATAAAAAAATACATAAACTTACTTTTGCAGTATTAGGAGAAATTATAGGTACAGGTATTATAGGTGCTTTGGCAGCTTTTCCAATTGCAAATTTTATTTTAGGGAAAAAAGTAGCAGCTCTATATTTTGTAGCACCTTTTTCCATTAGTACTATTGGAGGTAACTAAACAGTTACAGAAACTTTGATGAAGTTTATAAAACTTTAAAGGTTTTTTATAACTTAGCCTCCCATATTCGTAAAGAGTATGGAGCGATGCATATTATGCATCCAAAATCCTTTGAACTGCTGGAAGTTCCTAAAGCTTAACTAACTACAACGTAAGGATGAAATAAGCCTAGGCGTGAAAGTTACGAAAGTAGAAAAAATAGTTAAGATGGCATATGGTTAAATCCTAAGTGCTAAAGCAATGGATAATCAGCAGCTAAGACTCGAATAGAGTAAAGTTCAACGACTATTCCGTAAAGGAAGTACACTACAAGCTATTGGTAGTGGAAGTGGAGGATACCCAACCTATATTAATAAGTATAATGGGTAATGATATAGTCTACGCTCGTATCCGAAAGGTCGAGGCCACTGGCGTAAGCGAAATGGCATCATAGAAGTAGCGTTCTATGGTAAATATAATAAACTTTATAAATGTTCTTTGAAAACTTTATATAACTTTATAAAAATAACACTCTTTTAAAGAGTACAGATGTAATCTCTTAAAATCATAATTAATCATCTCTTATAATTTTATTATATGGTTATAATTTATGAAGCAAATAAAAAAGAGAGCAAATTTAATAAAACAAATAATATTATTAAGCTAGAAAAAGCTATACAAGAACAAGGTTTTTATATGCATTTATAAAGTTTATGCAACGGAAGTATTATTGGCTATCTTATATTGAAAGTTTTGGAGAAGAATATGGTAACAATTAACAACTAATAATTAAGAATTAAGGATAATGGATGGATTATTATTACATAAAAAATATTTCTACAATTATTCATTATTCACTATTAACTTTTAGTTAAAAAGAAAGGGGTTTTAGTATGAAAAAGGTATTGACAATAGCGGGTTCAGATAGTTCAGGGGGAGCAGGTATTCAAGCAGATTTAAAGACAATGTCTGCCCATGGTGTTTTCGGTATGAGTGTTATCACTGCTGTAACTGCTCAAAATACTCAAGGGGTTTTTGCGGTCCAGGATATAGATAAAGATATAATTGGGGCACAAATTGATGCAATTTTTACAGATATAGAAGTAGATGCTGTAAAAATAGGTATGGTGTCTAAAATAGATACCATAGATGTAATTTGTGAAAAGATAAAACAATATAATCCTAAAAACTTAGTAATTGATCCAGTTATGATATCTAAAAGTGGCTTTGATCTTTTAAAGCCAGAATCTAAGATGGCTTTAGTTACAAAGCTATTACCATTAGCTACTATATTGACTCCTAACCTTCCAGAAGCAGAAGTTATTGTAAAAACCTATAATGAAACATTGCCAGAGGAAGAAAGATTACATATAGAAAAAATAGAAAATAGTGAAGATATGGAAAAGGTAGCTAGATTTATATGTAAAATTGGAGCTAAGTATGTACTAATAAAAGGTGGACACTTAAAAGATGATGCAGTGGATATCTTATTTGATGGAGAGAGTATGCACTATTTTGAAGGTAAGAGGATAAATACAAAAAATACCCATGGTACAGGATGTACTTTATCTTCAGCCATAGCATCAAATCTTGCTCTTGGCCATTCAATAGAGGAATCAGTTAAATTAGCCAAGGAATATATTACAGTAGCCATAGAACATTCTTTAGATATAGGAAAAGGAGTAGGACCTACAAATCATTTTTATACACTTTATAAGAAAGCAGGCATGCTTTCTAAATAATAAATAATAAATAATAGTTGACAGAGGACAATGGACAGTGGACAGTAAAGGAGGCTTTTCTTTATAGAAAAGCATTAATTTCAAATTTTTCGCAGCGTGAGCGGAGAAAAATTCTCCTTATCTGTACTCTGTCATCTGTACTCTGTGCTCTTAAATAAAGTTGGAGGCAGTAATATGGAAATATATGAAAATATATATAATAGTTTATTGAAGGTTAAAGAAAAGAATCCTCTTGTTCATCATATAACAAATTATGTTACAGTAAATGATTGCGCAAATATTGTATTAGCCATTGGCGGCTCTCCTGTAATGGCAGATGATGAAAGAGAAGTAGAGGAAATGGTTTCCATTGCATCTTCTCTAGTAATTAATATAGGAACACTAAATAGCAGAACAGTGCAGTCTATGCTTTTGGCGGGTAAAAGAGCAAATAAGCTAAACATACCTGTGGTATTAGATCCTGTAGGAGTAGGAGCTACCAGTTACAGAACAGAGGTGGCAAAAAAGTTAATTGAAGAAGTACATTTTTCAGTAATTAGAGGAAATTTATCAGAAATTAAAAACATTGCAGGAATAAAAGTAGCAACTAAAGGTGTAGATACTTCAGAAATTGGAGATACTTCCTCAAAAATGAAGGATGAGAAAGAGATTGCACAACAGCTTTCTAAAAAGTTAAATGCTGTAATTGCTATTACTGGAGAAGTTGATTGTGTAAGTTCTAAAGATAAAAACTACTATATTGCCAATGGACATAAAATTTTATCTGAAATAACAGGTACAGGATGTATGTGTTCCTCTTTAATAGGAAGTTTTTGTGGAGCGGAAAGTGATTACCTAATGGCGGCTGTAGCGGGAATAGCTTCCATGGGTATTGCAGGAGAAATAGCCTATGAAAAAACTAAGAATTTAGGAATAGGTTCCTTTAAGGCATCCTTAATGGACAGTATTTATAATCTGGACTTAAATATTTATAAAGAAAGGAGCAAAATATACTAATGAAAAATTCAGTAGATTATACATTATATTTGGTTACTGATAGAGGACTTTTACAGGGAAGAAGCTTGGAAAAAGCAGTAGAAGAAGCAATTTTAGGTGGAGTAACTTTAGTTCAGTTAAGGGAAAAAGATATAGATACAAGGGATTTTTATAATATTGCTTTAAAAATAAAGGCCATAACAAGTAAATATAATGTACCTTTAATTATAAATGATAGAGTGGATATAGCTTTAGCAGTAGATGCTGATGGGGTACATATTGGACAAAGTGATATGGAGGCTAAAATTGTAAGAAAACTAATTGGAGAAGAAAAGATAATTGGAGTGTCAGCAAGAAATTTGGATGAAGCTATGGAAGCAGAAAAGCAGGGAGCTGATTATCTAGGTGTAGGGGCTATATTTGGGACTACAACCAAAAAGGATGCTAAAAATGTATCAATTGAGGAATTGAAAAGAATAAAAAGCACAGTATCTATTCCTGTAGTGGCTATAGGTGGAATAAGTAAAGAAAATGTATCTCTACTTAAAGATACAGGAATTGAAGGCATTTCGGTTATCTCTGCTATATTGGCTGAGGAAAACATAAAAGAAGCGTCAAAAAATTTAAAGCATCTTTTTCTTAAATAAAACATATTATAAATAATGAGTAGTAAAAAATCATATGATTGCACATATATTTTGTGCAGTTATATGATTTTTTTGCATAGTTATTTAATGCTATGGGGATAATTAGTGTATATACTTTACTTACCATGGAAGGATGATATATCTATGGAAAACCAAAACTTACTTCAGACTAAAATAAATTCTATAAAAAGTTTAGTTGGTGAAAAAAATGAATTAATAGTAAGAGAATTTGTAATAGGAAAAAGCAGCAGTATGGACGCAGCATTATTATATATAAATGGATTAACTAATAGACAGACCATAGATAGTGATGTACTTAGACCGTTAATGTTCAAAGTAGAAGAGGATTTAGCTGTTACAGATAATTTAGAGGATATTATTATTAAAAAATATATATCCATTAGCAATGTCTTTATAGAACAGGATATAAATAAGGTTGCTTTAAATATTAAGAGGGGCAAAAGTGTATTGGTGTTTCCGGGAACTGCCAAATTTATAATAATTGATACTATTGGAGGAGAATACAGAGGCATAGAGGATCCAATTAATGAAACTTCCGTAAGAGCATCTAGAGAAGGCTTTGTAGAAAAATTAGAAACAAATATAAGTTTAATTAGAAGAAGAATAAAAGATAACAGCCTAGTGGAGGAAAGATTGGTAATAGGAAGAAGAACCAGTACAGATGTAGCATTATTATATATTGACAATATAGCAGACATCAATATAGTAAATGACATAAAAGAAAGGCTAAATGCTATTGATGTGGATGGATTTTCAGGCAGTGGTATGTTAGAGCAATTTATAGAATGCTATCCTTATAGTATATTTCCACAAAGCTTTTCTACAGAAAGGCCGGATATAGTACAGTCAGATCTACTGGAGGGAAGAATTGCCATGCTTGTGGATGGAACTTCTTTTGTAGTAACCTTTCCTGTTGTATTATTTGAATTTTTTCAAACAATAGAAGACTACAGTGAAAGAACATATCTAGGCTCATTTACAAGATTATTAAGATATATAGCAGCTTTTATTGTTATAACTTTGCCGGCTATTTATGTAACCTTTATAAAGTTTAATCCGGAATTAATTCCTTTAAAGTTTTTAGGAGCTATCATTGAATCAAGAAAAGGTATAGCATTAACACCCTTCATGTCCATATTGTCTATGAATTTAATCATAGAGTTTTTGAGGGAAGGCGGTCTTAGATTGCCATCTAAAATAGGTCAAACTTTAAGTGTGGTAGGAGGTATTATTATAGGAGATGCAGCAACAAAAGCAAAAATAGTAAGTTCTACCACTTTACTTATAGTAGGTATTGCTACTGTGGCAACCTTTTTAATACCTAACTATGAAATGTCCCTTTCTATAAGGCTAATTAGTTATCCCATGTTATTTCTAGGAAACTTTTTAGGCATGCTTGGCATTGCAGCAGGGTGGTTTTTTGTTATAACCTATTTATGTACTTTAGAAAGCTATGGAGTGCCCTATTTTAAATTCTATAAAAATGATTTAAAGGATATATTTATAAGAGAACCTGTTTGGAAAATGGATAAAAGACCTGAAATTATACCCAATGTAAATCCTACAAGGCAAAGTAACTTTAGAAACCTTTTTAGGAGGAAAAAGCATGGGAACTAAAGAGGATAATGTTTTAACGGAAAGTCAATTAATGTGTATACTCATAGGAAGCATGACAGGTATAGGAGTGTTAAGTTTGCCAGGGGATGTAATAAAGATATCCAAACAGGATGGTTGGATATCTGTTTTTTTAGGTGCGGTTTATCCCATATACATGGTTTTTATAGCAAACTATATTAGAAAGAAATACCCAAAGGCGGATATATTGGATATTAATAAAAAAATTTATGGCAGGTTCTTTGGAAGTATATTTAATCTAATATTTCTATTATCTTTTTTATTAGCTGCTACAGAAGTAGCAGCAGGAATTAATAATGTACTGAGAATTTATATGGTACCTTTTTTAAATAGGTGGAATATTTTAACTGTATTGTTTTTAATAACAGCTTATGCTGCTTATGGAGGGATAAAGACCATTGGAAGAATAAATGAAGTATTATTTTATGGCACATTCATAGTTTATATAATACCGTTATTTGCTATAAGTAAAGGTAACATATTAAATTTAAAACCCATATTTGGCAGTGGAGCATTAAACATCATAAAGGGCTTAAAGGAAACTGTTGTTGCGTATGCAGGAATAGAAGTACTATTTATAATATATCCTTTTGCAGGTATGGATATAAACATTAAGAAATGTGGATTAAAAAGCATAGCCTTTACTTCAACTATTTATACTCTATTTACTATAGTAACCATATTGTATTTAGGTATAGATGCAACCTCAATATTTTTATGGCCATTAGTCACAGTAACAGAAAGTATAATGATACCAGTAATTAATTCTTTTAGATATATATTTTCATCTCTATGGGTTATGAATATGTTTAGAGTTATTTCTATAAATTATTATACCTTTTCCTATGGGTTAAACAAATTTATTAAAAAATTTGATAGAAAAGCATGGGTGATAATACTTTTTCCCATAATGATTATATTATCCACCCTGTATGGCAGTCCAACTACTAGGAGGGATTTTCTAAATATGATATTTCTACCACATGTAATATATAATGTTATGTTAGTTACCATTACTGCTATATTAGTGGCTTTTAGGAAAGGTGATGATTATGCAAAAAAAGATGAAAACAGTAATAATGATTAGCTTCATTTTAATTTTAATAATTAGCTTTATTGGTAAAAGGGGAACTCTTGTGGAGGAGTTAAATATATCTAGTATGATAGGTTATGATTTAAAAAAAGATTTTGTGGATGGGGTGAACTATAGTGTTTCTGTTAGAACTCATTTTTTAGAGAGCAAACAGCAAAATCACAGCCATGTATTAATTGGAGAAGGATTAAATGTAGGAGAAACAAGGGAGGATAGGCAGCTAAAATCTAATAAAAAATTGATACTTGGATTGGAAAAGGTAATAATTTTCAGTGAGGAACAGGCTAGGTATGGATTAAAAGCTCCAGTAGATGCATTAGTAAATAATCCTGAAGTAAATGATAATGGTAAAGTAGCAGTATGCAGTGGTAAGGCAAAGGATATATTAGAATATGAAACTAAAAAATATAATGCTACTGATGAAGTTATAGGAGATATGATAGAACATTCAAATGAATTTAACTTTTTCCCTGAGGATTATACTGTTATAGATTTTATTATAATATCTAGCTCAGAAGGGAGAAATGTAGTGCTGCCTTATGTGGAATTAACTAAAGATGGGATAGAAATAACAGGTGTAGCAATTTTTAATAAAGATAAAATGGTAGGGAAATTAGATATGAAAGATGCAAAAATACTAAATCTATTGCGGGAAAGCGGAGGAAAAGGAATTTTAACTATACAAAAAAATTCTACTGAATTTATAAATTATCATCCTAAAGCAAAAAGAAAGGTTAACTGCAGCAAAGAAGGAGATAGGTACAAATTTGTTATAGAATTAAATCTCCAAGGTCCCATTGTAGGCAATGAACTATATAAAAATTTTAGTAGTGATTCAAAAGCATTAAAAGAATTTGAAAATGAAATGGAAAAGCATATTGAGAAAATGTGCATGGATTTTATAAATAAAACAAAGGGCAATTATGGAGTGGATATATTAGAGCTGGGAAAGGTAGCAGCTGCAAAGTATGGAAGAGGAAAAGATATTGATTGGAATAAAGAAGTTTTAAATTCTATCATAGAGGTAAAGGCAAAGGTTAAAGTAGATAGCCAAGGCAGAGGAGAGTATTAAAAATTGTGACCAATTTTTTAGTTGACAATTGACAATTGACAATTGACAGTGGACAGTTAAGGAGGCTTTTCTTAGGTTGGCACTACAGAAAAGCTTTAATTTTGTAGATGAGTAAGAAGTAAGAGCTTATGAAAAAAAATTCAGCCTTGCTGAATTTTTTATAATCTCACTTGATTAAGCTAACACATCTAGGGTTTTATGATTTATTTCATGAGAATTTGTATCTTCCTTTTCAGGTTTTGTTGTATTATGATTTTCAATGTTTTTTATTTTTCTATTTTCTTTTGCTATGTTCTTATCTAATTTATTAACATTCATATCCAGATTACTAGCCTTCAATTCTTTCTTTTCTGCAATTTCAAATTTACCTCGCCCCATATCCATTTTTGCTTCCATTTTTAGTATTTTAGATTCACCACTTATTTTAACTTTGATTCCATGAGCTGTTTTAATTTTTGAATAGGTTAAACCTGCATTGACTAAATTGTCAGTATCATCTGAGAATTTTATACTATTCTTATCAGCTTTAGTATTATTTGAATTTTTCTTAAGGCTATTTTTTCCATCTTTATGGTCATCCTTTTTTATTTTGTCCATCTGCTCTTGTTGTATTTGCTGGTCTAATATTCTTATCTGTTCTTCTAAAGGCTTTATAAGCTCTCGCTTCACATCTTCAGAAGCTTTTCCTTCTCTTACTTTGCTAATCTGTTCTTGTACATTTAACTTTTGCTTTTCTAATAACTTTATTTCATTATCTATATTCTTAATTCTGTTTAAAGAGTTATTCCTGTTATTTGATGATACTGATAATATATTCATGCATTATTCCTCCATATAAAGTGAATTTTATTTCTTCATAATATTATCGGTAATTTGTTGGAAATATTTACTTTAATGATCAAATGATTTTTAGGTTCAGGTGGAGTTTGCTTAAGAAAACTACTTTCTCCATTTAAAAAAATTGGTCACAATTTTTTCAGAGTTTGACTTAAAACTACCCAACGTTTAAAATATTATCAGATTAATATTTTGAAAGGTTGTGTTACTTTGGATAAATTACTTTTTGGAATATCAGGCATTCCTATAGGTGATGGTTCTAAAAAATTTACTTATAAAACTGCAATAAAATACTTGAAAGATATAGGACTTGATGCTATGGAGCTTCCTTTTGTTCGCTCTGTAAATATCACAGATAAAAATAAAGGTGAAGTTTTAGCTTCAAAATTAGAAAATGATTTTTATCTTTCTGCTCACGGATCTTATTATGTGAATCTTAATGCAGAAGAAATAGAAAAACAGGAAAAATCCCTAGAAAGAATAATTAAAGGAGCAGAGGGCTTAAAAAAGGTAGAGGGAAGGAGTTTAATATTCCATCCAGGTTTTTATTTAAAATCTTCAAAAGAGGATACTTTTAACACTATTAAAGAAAATCTTTTAAAACTTCCATACCTTGGGGTAGATTATAGGCTTGAGACCACAGGAAAGGGCACCCAGTTTGGTTCTGTAGAAGAAATTGTGGCTCTTTGCAAAGAGGTTACTACTTGTAAACCCTGCATAGATTTTTCTCATGTTCATGCTAGATATAATGGCGGTTTAAAGAATTATGATGATTTTGCAAAAATACTTCAACATATGAAAGATGAGCTAGGTTATGAGGCTTTAGAGGATATGCATATACATCTTTCAGGCATAAACTATGGTGAAAAAGGAGAAAAGAATCATCTTCCCTTTGAAGAAAGTGATTTTAATTACAAGGATTGTCTTAAAGCCTTTAAAACCTTTGATATAAAGGGCTGTGTAATTTGTGAAAGCCCAATTCTTGAAAAAGATGCCCTT
>ENA-UOOE01002702-UOOE01002702.1-fermentation-metagenome-genome-assembly--contig:-NODE-2702-length-12265-cov-3.702703_pt1 | contig 12265 bp, 10 predicted proteins | sample MGYA00245776_ERZ724021 | MGnify/ENA primary metagenome ERZ724021 (study PRJEB28704, sample SAMN03018321) | fermentation metagenome | biome: anthropogenic terrestrial biome; feature: soil; material...
GAAATGATTAAGGCTGGTAAGCCTTATGTCATCCGTTTCAAATCTAAAGGCAATCATCTCAATCACATCAAAGCCCATGATGAAATCAGAGGCAATATGGATCTGACTGAAAACGATCAGGATATAGTCATTCTTAAAAGTGATGGTCTTCCCACCTATCATTTTGCCCATCTAGTCGATGATCACTTTATGGGTACTACTCTTGTAACTAGAGGAGAAGAATGGGTTTCTTCTCTTCCTATCCATTTAGAGTTATTTGAAGCTATGGGATGGAAGGCTCCTAAGTATGCTCATCTTCCGGTTATCATGATCACTGATAAGGATACTGGCAACAAGAGAAAGCTTTCTAAGCGTAAGGATCCTGAAGCTGCTACTAGTTACTTCTTAAAGGCTGGTTATCCAGTTAAAGGATTCATCGAATACCTAATGACTATTGCTAACTCTAACTTCGAGGCTTGGCTGATGGCTAACCCTAAAGGGAACATGGATGACTTCAATCTGTCTTTCGATAAATTCTCTCTTGATGGTGCCTTGTTTGATTTACCTAAGCTTAACAATATTTCTAAGGAAGTCTTAGCTAATATGGATAAGACCACTTTTACTGATCAGGCTTTGGCTTGGGCTAAATCATACGATCCTGAATTAGCTAACTATATTGAATCCGACCGACCTAAGTTTGAAAGAATCATCAATATCGAAAGAGAACAGGAAAAGCCTAGAAAAGACTACGAGCGTTTCTCTGATGTCACTCCTAAGATCAGATTCTTCTATGCCGATGAGTTTGATAAGCTCGTTAAAGCCGGACCTCTTCCTTTCAACGAATTCATCGATAAGAAAGTCATTAAGGATTTCTTAACTGACTTTGAGAATACTTTAGACCTTTCAATGGATGAGAATACCTGGTTTGAAGCTATGAAGTCTTTAGGCGTCAAACATAATTTCTGCAATGACCGCAAAGTCTATAAGAAAGATCCTAAGGCCTATAACGGCTGGTATGCTGACTGCATCTCTTTAATAAGAGTCGCAGTCTCTGGTTCCACTCAGGCTCCTAAGCTTTATGATGTTCTTGAGATTCTGGGAAAAGATGAAATTACTCGCCGTATAAAATTAGTCACTTCCTTATTAGGTTAATCGCATGACTGTCTCAAAGAAGACGCAGAAGACAATTAAGGTAACTGTCAACATCATCTTTTTTGTGGCTTTAAGTGCCTTAGCTCTCTACTACATCTTAAAGGATAATCCTCAAGAGGCCTTTAAGATCTTAGGCGGAGCTAATTTCTTCCCGCTCCTTTTAGCAATTGGGACAGTGGTTCTTACTAATATTTTAGAAGGTGTCTCTATTACCTTACTGGCTAGAATCTACAACCATAACTATCATTATTACCAAGGACTGATCAATGCTCAGATTGGAGCATTTATCGGTTGCCTCAATAAGACTAGCGCCAACTTCATCCAGGCCTATACTTTCACTAAGCAGGATGTCGATGGACCAAATGCTGCTTCCATTCTGACTATGAACTTTCTAATGTATCAGTTCACTTTGACTTTCTATTCGCTGGTAATGATTTTTGTCGGTTATCCTTTTGTGAAAGATATTCCTCTTACTCTCTTAGGCGGAATTAAGATCTTCCCTCTTTCTTTGATCGGTTTTGGCATTGATGCCGCTTTCCTAATTGTCATAGTCCTTCTAGCTTGGTGCCGACCTCTTCACCGATTTGTCGTTGACTTCGGAGTAAGGTTTTTAGCAAAGCTTCATATCATCAAAGACCCCGATGCCACTAGAAAGAAATGGACTTTGAAATTCGCTACTTATAGAATTGAGTCCAAACGTCTTTTGAGTCATAAGAGAATTATGTTGGTTCTCCTCTTTATCAATATTGCCAAACAATTCCTAAGCAATATTCTTCCTTATCTTTGCTTCTGGGCTTTAGGAGCTGATTTAACTTCCTTAAGCTTCCTTAGCTGTCTAGGCGGAACTAGCTATATCACTTTGATTTCCTCCTACTTGACAATGGGTGCTCCGGAAGTCGCTTTCCAGGCTATTTTCTATTATTTGATCGCTAATGGTAGTTCAGTAGAATCAGTTGTTTCCTCTGCTAACTCTCTAGCCAGTGCTGGTAACTTAATCTGGCGTTCTTTAAGTCTTTACTTCAACATCGTGGTTGGGGGACTGACTTTTGCTTTATATAAAGGTTCTCCTAAAAAATATGAGCTTCTCAGCAACACCGCTACTCTCTACGATTTAGAAGTAATGAACTATAATAATTCTACCGATGCCTCTACCAAGGAATTCGTCAACAACGTTAAGCCTAAAAGCTCGAATGAGCCTTTGCTCTCTGAAGCCGAAATTGAGGAATCTTTTGATAGAATCAGAAGAAACATGGAGAATAGCAAAGCCATGGTAAAAGATAGCAGCGAAGAGAAGAAAGACCTAACAATGACTTTAACTATTGAAAAGAAGCGTTTAGCACAGGCTTTAAAAGAAAGCCAGGCTTTAAACGGGTCAGAATCTCTTGATCAGGAAATTCAGGCAGAATCAGCTAGCGAATACTCTTATTCCGAGCAGAACGAGAAACGCCGTGTCCAAAGAAAGAAGAAGAAACAGGCCATCAAAAAAGCTAAGAAGGCCGAAAAAGAGAAAATCAGACTTCAGAAAATGCAGCCTTATGGAACCACTATCAAAGTCGACAAAGAAAAAGGACTTGATTTCGAAGGGCCGGAAATCGATGAAGAAAGAACCATCACCACTAGCGATCCCGAGGATTCTGATTTATCGGAAGATAATACTATGGATAGTGCCGTAATTAAGCCAGTTTTTAAGAAAAGCAAGAAGGGCAAAAAATAAATGGTAATTGGTATATTTTCAGACACCTATCATCCGGATGCCAATGGAGTAGCTACTGCTACTAAGACTTTACGCGATAGTTTAATCGCCCATGGCAATGATGTTTACGTTGTCACCACAGGATTAAAAGGACAAAAGCATTTTACTTTTGAAAATAAAGTTCTTCGTATCCCTGGCAAGTCTTTGAAGTTCCTTTACAACTACCGTATGTCTTTTATCTATAACAGTAAAGCCTATAAGATTCTTAAAAAGATTCCTTTTGATATCATCCATGTCCAGCAGGAGTTTGGTATCTCAATCTTTGGAAGACTCTGTGCTAAAAGATTTCATGTTCCTCTTGTCTATACTTACCATACTTCCTATGAAGATTATTCCTATTATCTTTCTAATGGCAATAAGTTCTCTGACAAGATCACCAAGAAAGCTATTCAGATCATCGTCAAAAAGATAGCCAGCAAGAAAGCTACTATCATTACTCCATCAAATAAGTCCAGACATCTGTTAAGAAGCTATGGAGTAACTAACTTTATCAATGTAGTTCCAAACGCTTTGTCCTTCTCGGAGTTTGATAAGCCGAGAAATTTAGCTAGAGAAGCTCAGTTCAAAAAGGAACATCATCTAGAAGGCAAAAGAATTCTTTTGTATTTAGGCCGTATTGCTAAAGAAAAGAACATTGATGAACTGATCAAAGGCTTTGAAGGATATAAAGACAAGTACGATGATGACAATACCGTTTTCATGCTGGTAGGAGATGGACCGGAAAACAAGGAAATACTTAAAGAAATAGCTGATTCCCGCTACAAGGATTTCTTTATCTCCATTGGTAGTGTCCCCCACGATGAAACCGTCTTTTACTATCAAATGGCCGATGCCTTCCTCTGTGCCTCAACCACTGAGACCCAAGGACTGACCTATTCGGAAGCTATGGCAAGTAGAACTTTAGTTCTAGCTAAGTATGATTTTAATTTAGTCGGCTTAATCGATGATGGCGTAACTGGCTTCTTCTATGACGATGAGCATACCCTGGTTGATCGCATTCACATGATTCTTACTATAAATTCTGACGAGAAAAAACAAATAATAGATAGAGGCTATCAGAGAAATGAAGAAATCTTCTCTGTCACTAGCTATTATGAAAGGATCATGCATGTCTATAAAAAAGCTCAAAGGACAAACTTCTAAAGAAATTACTGACCTTACTGTCAAAGGGAAGGAAGTCATCATTACAATCGGAAAAGAAAGCATTCCAGTTTCTTATGATGCTTATCTTTCTAATTACTACTACCCAGGAAAGAAACTAACCGTAGAAGAGATTAGCAAACTAAAAGCGGAGAAGAAGACAATTAAAGCTACCGCCTACCTTTCCTATCTTCTCTCCATAGGTCGTTATACGGAAAAACAATTAAAAGACCGTCTTAAAAAGAAGTATCAGCTTTCCCCTTACGAGATAGAGAAGTTGATCTATCCTTACAAGGAAGCTCAAGTGATCGATGACTTAACCTATAGTCAGGATTATGCTGAAAGCCAAATCAGAACCGGTCATGGTAAAACCGCCATCTTAGCTAACCTAAGAAAAAGAGGTATTGGACCAACTATTCTAAGCAGCGAAGATTTTTTATCTGTCTTTGAAAGCACTTCCTTTAATTTAGAAGAACTAATCAAAAGAGCCGACAAAGCAAAAAGAAATCAAACTATTGAGAAAAGAAAGCAAAGCATTTTTTCTTTTCTTATCCGTCGAGGTTATTCTTCAAGCGAATCTTTAAAAGCCATCGATGCCTTCTATCAGGGCCGAAGCGATGAAGAAAAAGAGCAGGAAGAAAACAATCGGTCATCTTTACTGAAGCAAGAGGCTGAAAAATGTTATAATTCATATGCAAAACGCTATCCCGACAAGATGAAACAGAAGCAAAGATTCTTCGCTCACCTTTTAGAAAAAGGCTTCTCTTCATCGGAAATACAAGGCTGGCTAGAAAGTTCAGGCAACACATTCAATGATTAAAGATATTATCAATACCGATGGACCGGTAGACATGATTTTTATGGTCAAGCAGTCCACTAGAGCTGTTTCTAACAATGGCTCACCCTATCTCTCTTTGATTCTACAGGACGTCTCTGGCACTATCGATGCCAAGATGTGGCAAATTGAAGATTCCGATATTGAGCTTACTACACCCGGAAGCTTAGTAAGAGTCAACGGCTTAGTCGGAATGTACAAAGGCCATCCACAGTTGAAGATCAATGAGTTAAGCTTCGTTGACCAGGATTCAGTCGATATGTCTAAATTTATTCCGACTGCGCCTAGATCAATTGATGATATGAAGAAAGAGCTGAAAAGCGATATCGAACTGATTCAGGATGATGAATTGAAAAAGCTGACTATTACTCTTCTCAAAGAAAACTTTGAAGCCTATACCACCTATCCGGCTGCCGTCACTGTCCATCATGCCTATCTAGGAGGACTTCTTTATCATTCTCTTTCAATTTGTTCTTTGGCTATCAAAGTTCAAGAGCATTACCCTTTCCTGAGCTTAGATTATTTAGTTAGTGGCAGCTTGCTTCATGATATCGGCAAGACTAAAGAATTAAGTGGACCTAAAGCTGCAACCTATACTGATGAAGGCAACCTTTTAGGTCATATCTCTTTAGGAGCAATGATGGTCTATCAAAAAGGTCAGGAAATGAAGATTTCGCCTGAAAAGCTAGATGTTTTAACTCATATGGTTTTAGCCCATCATGGTGAACCTGATTTTGGTTCTCCTAAAATCCCTGCTACTCCGGAAGCCTATGTCCTTCATGCTCTTGATGATCTTGATGCCAAGATGGAGATTCTTTTTGAAGCTTTCAAGACTACTGAAGAAGGTACCTTTACAACTAAAATTCCTTGGATGGAAAATATCAGTTATTTCAAGCCCCATTCCTTGAATAAAGATAAGAAATAAAAAAAGTAATTCTTTTTTGCTATAAAATTTACTATAATCTATAGGATTTACTATTTTCTCTGGAGGATTTAAAAATGTCTGAAAAGAAATCTAACAAAAAGATTCAGAACAATGATAGCGAAATAGACAACATGGACTTCAGCTATCTCTATCGAAAGGGTCAGGAAGAGGATACCTCTTACCGTGATTTTCCGAAGATGGGAAAAGCTGAGAGAATCACCAACATTGTCTTACACTCTATCGGATTCGCTGGCTTCATTTGTTTCTTAGTCTGCGCACTCTACTATGGTATTAGCAATACTACTTCCTTTAAGGGCCAGGATGGCTATGGAATCGGTGGTATTGTCGCTATCGTCTTAATCAGTGTCGCCGGTTTAGCTTTGATTGCCTACTCTTTGTTCTACAAGCTCAAATATGTTGAAACTAAGAGTCATGACCTTCAGAAAGCAATTTATTATTCTCTCTTCTACGTCATGATCGGCGCTCTTTACACCGGCTTTGCTTTGATTCCCTTAAGAGGCAGCAACATTGAAGCTTATCAGCTTCTTAATGGTGGTGTATATTCTTACATGGAATATTTGCTTTTAGGATTAGTCTGTTTGTTCATCATTGCCGCTATCGTCTTAAACTTTGTCCTAATAAAGAAGAATCCTAAGACTTTAAAGACTATTAACTATGTCATGTTAGCTATTCTTCTTTGGGTAATTGTCTGCTTCTATCCGATTATGGCCAAGACTTATGCTGTCGGAAAGACTGGTATGGCCTTGGTTATCGTTGCTTCTGTCGTCATGGATTTAAGCTTAATTTTCTTAGCTTCCGGAAAGAAAAAGACCGGTTATCATACCGCCTTCAATTTCCTGACATTCGCTGCCTTTGCTTTAGATGCGGTAGCTATCTTCTATTACGGAATGATTGCTGCTGTCTAATTAAAGCTTAGTTCTAAGAAACAAATGGTTCCTGTAAAAAGCAGGAACCTTTTTCTTTGAATAAAATAAACCCTTTAAAAGGAAATATATAAATATATATATTTACTTGATTATATTCTCTTGTTTAAAATAATTTTGTTATAATTAAGAGGCTATACAAAAGAAAGGTGAAACCCCATGGAAGAAAATGAAAAAAAGACTCTAGATGCTTCAGAAAACACAACTGAAGCAGTTGATAAAGATACTGCCAAAAAAGAAACTATAGAAGAAACCGCTCCGGAAACTGAAAAGGCAACTGCTGATGCCTCAGTTTCGGAAGAAGAAAATAAGGCTCCTGTTGATGATAAAGCCGTCAATGATGTCATCACTCAACCCGCTGAAGAAGAGAAAGCTGATTCAATCGATGGCAGCTACAATGCCAAAGGTTCAACAGCTAAGCCTACTGATGCCTCTTATTTCAAACCCATCAAGTATGTTAACGATGGTACAAGAACCATCGATGAAGATATTGAGAAAACCAGGAAAACCTTCATGGCTAAACTTGGCAAGTCCAAGACTTGGGATATTGTCAGTATTGTCTTGATGATTATCTCCTTTGTCGGTGTAATCATTGTCACCTTCACAAACAAAGGTGCTCAGTGGATTACCTGGACAGTCATCGGTATTGCTGTTGCTATCATCATCGGTTCCTTTGTCTTAGCCTCAGTCTTCAACAAAAAGAATTCCAAGGTCGCAGAAGAATATTTAGGCGTCTATGAAGATATCGTCAATGGTTACACCTTCGATGGCTTAGGAGTTGCTGATCCTGTCTTATGCCCTGATGCGAAGATTGATGATCAGGTCATCATTCAGTCTCACTACTTCCGTGTTATCAATTCTATTCAGTCCCGTGCCTTAGTTGAAGGCAAGAGAAAAGGCCGTAACTTCCAGGTTGCTGAGGTCGCTGTCGTTATTCCTTCAATCAAAATTGAGGATGCCAATAAAAAGCCTACTGAATTAGTAAACCTTGATGATACCCCTTATGTTCCTTCGCCGGTTGATAGTGATACCTTGACCTCTACTCAGGAGTTATCCGACAAGGATATGACTATGGTTGATCTTGAATTAGCTAACGAAGCTAATGGCAATAGCAAAGAAAGCGATAAGAGACGTAAAGATGAAGAAAAAGCCAAGAAGAAGAATCCCGAAGCTACCGAAACTTCAACCGGCTTGTTTGGAAAGATTTATAGCTATGATATGAATGTCGAGTCTGAAGAAGCTGTTATCATCTCCTTCATGGGAGAAAAGAAATATACGGTTCTTCCAAACTACTTAACTGGCTTTGAAGCCGTTCATGTTCCTGGACTTAGAAGCAATATTGTCGTTTATGCCATCAATCCCCGTGAAGCTTCTAAATTCTTCGATAAAGAAGGTGTGGCTTTGCTTAATGAGATTAATGTCGGCTTAACTATTCAGTCCGCCTTCATTTCCTTGAATTCCTATGGCAGCAAATTTGGCTTAACCTTAAGCGATGATATTATGTCTTTGCCGATTAAGACAGCTCCCCATATTGGAACCATGGATGAATTCAAAGAAGCTACTCATCAGATATTTGATTTTGCCGATTATGTCGACTCTAAAAGAAAGAAGACTGAAGTAAATCAATGAAAACTACTGAATACATCACCAACAGCTCTGAAGAAACTAAACAGATAGCTACTCAGCTAGCTAGCACTTTTAAGGGTGGAGAAGTCATATTGGCTACTGGCCCTCTTGGTGCCGGAAAGACCGCTTTCTGCCAAGGCTTAGGTAAGGCTATTGGAGTCAAAGGAATAATCAATTCCCCAACTTTCAACCTCATCAAGGTCTATAAAGGAAGCAAGTTCACTCTCTATCATGTTGACTGCTATCGTCTTGAAAATGCCGATGAAGAAAGAAAAGACTTAGGCTTAGATGAAGTGTTAGGCGATAAGAGCATTATCACTTACATCGAATGGCCGAATTTCGGAAACAGTTATCTTATAAACTACCATCCAGTCATCAAAGTTGAGCTTACTTACATAGATGAAGAAAAGAGAAAGCTGGTAATCACTGATGAAAGATAATCAAAAGGTAACTCTCTTTATTAATACCGCCACCAAAGCTTTGGAATTAGGAGCTACAGTTTCAACTCGCTATCTTACAGTTGATATGGGAGACCCTAAAAGAGCCTTAGAGAGAACACACTTAGGCATTGAATACCTTGGTGACCGTCTGCATTTTTCTTTGGCTGATGTTGATGCTTTCTATTGCCTATTAGGACCAGGAAGCAATACTGGTATCCGCTTAGGTTTAGCTATCCCTAGAACCATCTATGGCATCAATGACAAAATTAAGATCTACGGAATTGCAACCATGAAACTGATGCTTCAGGAAAAGAAGAATGCAATCAGCTGTCTTAGCGATCGAAGCGGCAATCTCTTTGCCGGAGAAAACAAGGCTGGTGTCTATTCTTATAGAAAGATTCTTCGCGCTGATGTCTCAAAGGAATTAGCCGATTATCCTGAAGTCATCGTTGAGAAGAAAGATGAATTAGCCCATTTAGTTCTTAAAGGCAAGAGCCTCAAAGAAGTCGATATTCTTGATTTGATGATGAATTCCCTCTCTCTCTTCACTGATTTCTCCTCCAAAGAGGAAGAGTATCTTCCGGAATACGCTTTGAAGATATGATCAGCGTCAGAGCAGCGACTAAGGATGACCAAGATTTCATCTTCGGCTTGTCTCATACAAGAATCTTAGCAACCACCACCACTAAAGAAGAGATCCTTACCTATCTCGAAGATAAAAACTTCCTCGTTCTCATTCTTCTTGAAGGAATAGAAAAAACAGGATATCTTTGCTTTAGATTAGAAGGCCAAGAAGCTGAGATTGATGAATTAGCTATCCTTGATCAAAGTGAAGGCAAAGGTGAAGCCACCTACTTACTAAACTACGGATTAAGCCTTCTTAAGAAAGAAAACTATCAGACCGTCTTCTTAGAAGTTAGAGAAAACAACAAAAAAGCCATCTCCCTATATGAAAGAACAGGCTTTAAACAATACCGCAGGAGAGAAAACTATTATCTAACCGTTTCCGCTCTTTGCTACAAAAAGGAGCTCTAGATATGAAAGATGAAGTAATTCTGGCTATCGAATCTAGCTGTGATGAAACCGCTATGGCCATTTTAAAGAATGGCACTGAGCTTTTAGCTAACACTGTCAATACTCAGATCAAGGATCATCAGCGCTTTGGGGGTGTCTATCCTGAACTGGCTAGCCGCCTACATCTAAAGAATATTACCAAAGTCGTCTCCTATGCTCTCTCCTTAAAAGGCTTTGACTATAAAACCATTACTCATGTAGCCGTTACTGGAGGCCCTGGACTTCCTGGTGCTTTACAGATTGGCAATATGGCCGCTAAAACTATTGCTCAGTATCTGAATGTTCCTCTTATCTCGGTTCATCATTTAGCCGGACATATCTATGCTAACGAATATGCTGCTCCCTTCAATTATCCTTTGATTGCCTTAGTGGCAAGCGGTGGCAACAGTGATATTGTTTATCTTAAAGATGAACTAAACTTCCAGATTATTGGTCAGACTGAAGATGATGCTATCGGTGAAGCCTTTGATAAAGTAGCCCGTTCATTAGGGCTTCCTTATCCTGGAGGCGTCATGATTGATAAGATTTCTCAAGATCCCAATATCAAGACCTTCAAGTTACCGACTCCTAAAGTCTCTGGCTACAACCTCTCCTATTCAGGATTGAAGAGCCATATCGTCAGGATGATTGAGAAAGAAAAGAAGAATCCGGATGGCTCTTTGCCTCTAGATGTCGTTAAAAGCTATGCCCGTTCCACTGAAGAGAACTTCGTTAATCAGCTCTTAGATAAAGTCGAGTTAGCGGTTAACGATTATCAGGTCAAAGAAGTTGTAGTAGGTGGCGGAGTCAGTGCTAATTCCTATTTAAGAAGTGAAGTGAAGAGAAGATTTGAAAACCGCAAAGATATTCAGGTCGTTATTCCACCCCTTTGGTGCACTACCGATAATGCAGCTATGATTGCAAAAGTAGCCCATCATATGATAGAAAAGAATCGTCTGGCTCCTCTATCAGTATCAACTGAACCTAATAGAAGCTTGGATGATGAGACTAATAGAGCTTATTAACTCTAGTCGGAAATAGTAAAGGACATTATCTTATGGAACTTCATGAAAAAATTGATGTTAAAGATCTCTTCCTTAAAGTCAGAAGCAAGGAAATCAAAGACTTTGACAACAAAGAATTAGAAATCGGCGGTTATGTCAAAAACAACCGTTGCTTAGGTCAGGTTGGCTTCTTAGCTGTCAATGATGGCAGCTGCTTTGACTCCATCCAGGTTGTCTATAAAGACACTGATGAGGCCAGCAAGAACATCAAGCTAGGTTCAGCTGTCAGAGTGGAAGGCATTCTTCATGTCACTCCTGAAGCCCCTCAGCCTTTTGAATTAGAAGCTAGTAAGATTGAACTGATTGGCTCAGTCGGCGATAACTATCCTCTTCAGAAGAAGAAGACTTCTTTTGATTATTTAAGAACAATTCCTCAGTGGAGACCTAAGACCAATACCTTCAATGCCGTCTTCCGTGTCAGAAGCACTTTAGCTTATTATATCCATCAGTACTTCCATGAAAATGGTTTCTATTGGATCCATACTCCGATTCTTACTGCCAATGACTGCGAAGGCGAAGGACAGACCTTTAATGTCTATTCCGATGCTAAGCATCCTAATGAATTCTTCGGTAAAGATAATGTCCATCTCACTGTTTCTGGTCAGCTTCATGTTGAACCTTTTGCCCTAACCTATGGCAAGGTCTATACTTTTGGGCCAACTTTCAGAGCTGAAAAGTCCAACACGACTAGACATGCCGCTGAATTCTGGATGGTTGAGCCGGAAATCAGTTGGGCTCATATGGCCGATGATGAAGACTTGATGGAGAGCTTCCTAAAGTATGTCGTTAAGCATACCAGGGAAGACTGCTATCAGGATATGGATTTCTTTGCTCAGAGAATCGATAAAGATCTTCCTAAGAGACTTGATGAATTCGTCAACAAGCCTTTTACCAGAGTCAAATATGAGGATGCTATCAAGATTTTGGCTGATGCCGTTAAGAACGGTCATAAGTTCGAAGTCTCTGATATCAAGTTCGGCTTGGATTTAGGATCCGAACATGAAAGATATTTAACTGAACAGGTCTTTAAGGGACCTATCTTCTTAACTGATTATCCTAAGGAAATCAAAGCTTTCTATATGAAGATGAACCCCGATAATAAGACCGTTGCCGCTGTTGATCTATTAGTTCCTACCATCGGTGAATTATGCGGTGGCAGTGAACGTGAAGTCGATTACGATAAGCTTTTGAAGAGAATGAATGATCTCCATATGAATCTTCCTGCCTATCAATGGTATCTTGACCTAAGAAAGAATGGCTCTATTCCTCATTCTGGTTTTGGTCTAGGCTTTGAAAGACTAGTAATGTTAGTTACTGGCATGCAGAACATCCGTGATACTCTTCCTTATCCTCG
>ENA-UOOE01002704-UOOE01002704.1-fermentation-metagenome-genome-assembly--contig:-NODE-2704-length-12260-cov-21.283327_pt1 | contig 12260 bp, 16 predicted proteins | sample MGYA00245776_ERZ724021 | MGnify/ENA primary metagenome ERZ724021 (study PRJEB28704, sample SAMN03018321) | fermentation metagenome | biome: anthropogenic terrestrial biome; feature: soil...
TTAATAACCGGTGAATCAGGTACCGGCAAGGGGCTAATTGCGGAGACCATTCATTTGTGTTGTACTACGTTTCAACGGTGAATTATGGCTATTTACAGGACTGTTATATACTACATTTCAACGACACACGCACAACCACGATATAACCACGAGAAGAACGGCGGCTATTTAGAGGTACAAACACACCACCCAACGCCTTAAAGTGTCGTATCAACCAAATCTCACGGCGCTCGTAGCCTTAACGCTTTATTAAGCAAGTTACATTGATTGTAGCTTGCTTTTTTTGTTTGTGTATTTTGTATAGTGGTCAAGAAAATTCCTAAAGCTTTTTCCTTAGATTTTCTATATGTAGTTAGTTATTCGTACAAAGTTGCGAAACAATACTATATATTGTGTATGTACCACTTTACTTCACCACAAGCAGGATCGTATAATATATTTAACGGAAGGAGGGCATGGGCAATGAGTTTTAGAGAACTAAACTTGATGATGGAAACCGAAAACTATTCAGCTCTTGTTAAAAAAGGTGAGCCTGTTGCTGTGTTCAAGACAAGGAAAAATATTGATGGCACATTTTCAAATTATGTCGAACTTTTTAACTGCTCCGAAGAACACGCCGCCTTTATTCAAAAAGCAATAGAAATCAGACAGGCGGGTGGTCGTAATGCGTAGCAAGGTAAACACAGCTTATCTCATATGTGATGAGCGGAAGTTTCAGAGCATTAACGATGTTGAAAAGGAGCTGAACAGGCTTCGGGCAGTATGTTTGCGGTTAAAGAATAAGCAGGAAGAAGAAATCAGTTTTATCCTCGGCGTATCGGTTACGAATACTGATTATATCGGCAAAATGGGTTACAACAAGCCTAAAAACCAAGGCGGTAAAAAGCAGTTCATTTGTGCTGAAAGCAGACTGACATGGAATCCAGAAACAGGCGAAAATGTTGTTGTTCCTGCTCCCCACCAAGCAGACCCGCATATTCACATCATGGTACAGGGCTACGGAGCAAATAATTGTGCCGAAAAGATTTTGAAGAACCTGCGGAAACGAAATACTGACACCACTTTTAGCAAGACACATCTATCCACTCCCGAACGGATAGCACAAGTAACCTCATATATCGAAGAACAGAGTACAATTTTACGCCATGTGTAACAGGCAAAATTGTACGTTTTTCATTCAGGGGCAAAGTGCGGAAAAGCCAGTAACGGCGGTAATTTTTAGGCTCTCTGAAATGGCAAACGAACTGTAATGTAATATTACTTAGCACTAATATATACAGCTTCGTGCTCATAGGCACTCGATTAAAAAATTCGATTAAGAAAGGAAAAACCGACATGAAAATTATTAAAACAGTTTTAGTCGCTATTGTAGTTGCGCTAAGCGCAATCGCATTTCACATCATTATTTTTGCTCGATTACCGTTTCTACTGATAATCGGCACTGTGAAAATGTGGGTAGCGATTATTGTAAGTGAAATGAGTATACTCTACTCTCACATTCGGGATATGTGGCGAGTGAATTATCAGAAAGTTTAGACAAAGGGGGCGAGTTAAATGGCAAGACCAAGAGTTCCAGAGGAACTAAAACAACAATGGCGCAGGGAATATATGCAGAAATATATGGTTGCATATCGAAAAAAGCAAAAAGAGCAGAGTTTTTCAGAAGCTATTAAAAAGACTTCTTCCCCTGCTCCCCGCCACCCCTCGGCGGTCAGTAGTAGCGAAAGGCAGGTGTTATAAGTGGCGAATATTAGAAACTCAATCAGCTTACAGGATAGAATGTCCCCTGTTCTCCGCTCGGTGATGAAGTCAATGGACAGCACTTTGCGGGTTATGCAGAACTTGGACAGGCAATCTAACAAGGGTGTGCAGAGCAAGGCATATCAGGCGGCACAGAAAGATATTCAGAGAGCAAATAATCAGCTTATCAAAATGCAGAACAATTTAGACAGAGCGGATAAAATGGCGGGTAATCTTTCAAAATCCACAGGGCAGATTAACAGCAATATGTCACGAATTGGCGCACATGGCTTTAATCTCGCTAATTTAGCCGCAGGGGTATATCTACTGAAAAATGCGGCAAACGCATTGACAGGGGTTATGGAAACACCAGACGCCTTAAATGCTATTCAGTATCGGCTTGCTACATACGATAAGACAGGCGCAACGCCGCAACAGTTGTTTGACGCTTCGTATATAGCGGCTATGAATTCACGTTCCGACTTGGATAGTACGGCTAATCTGGCGGCTCGTGTATTAGCAACAGGAGCAACGGACGGTAACGGCGCACAGGCTATCAGACTTGCGGAACTGCTTAATAAATCGTCTTTCTTGGGCGGCTCGTCTGCACAGGAATCTAAGAACGCTCTTATGCAGTTGTCGCAGGCTCTTGCGTCTGGTGCATTACAGGGTGATGAACTCCGCTCAATTCGAGAAAACGCGCCGGGGCTGACTGATGTACTATCAAGAGGTCTATCGTCAATGGCTGACAGGGGCGTACTGTCCGACAAGTTCTTGAATACTACAATAGGTGATTTGAAGCAACTCGGCGCAGAGGGTGAATTGACAACAGGGCGCATTATCGCCGCTTTTCAAGAAATGGGCGGTTACATTGATAGCACTTTTGAAGATTCGCCTAAACAGTTCGGACAGGCTATGACAATGGTCGGCAACATTTGGGACAGGTTTCTTAAAATGCTGTCGGCGGGTGATGGAGCACTTGCCCGAATAAATGATAAAGCGTGGCAACTGGTAGAGTGGTTGGAGTCAGCTTCGGGTACGAAGTTTTTAGAAACACTTGCAACAGGAATTACATTCGTTGTAGATGGAATTATTCAGCTCATCGACTGGATAGGCGATTTAGTTAGTTGGTTTAACAGCCTTGACAACGGCTCACTCATTTTACAGGCGGGATTTATAGCACTGGGAACAGCCGCAGCTTATGCAGGACTTAGAGCCGCCGTAGCGTGGGCGATTGCCGCTTTCCCGATTGTACTGGTCATTTCTCTTTTAGGTGTTCTGATTTACGCTTTGCTTCAAACAGGACTAACGGCGGGAGAAATAGTTGGCGGCATTGCAGGCGGTATACTGTTCCTCTCATATCTGATAAGTGATTTGCTAATCGGCGCACTGGTTGGGGCGGGAGTTATAGGTGTCGGAGCGGGTATGCTTATCATCATGGCAATACAGGGTGTAGTGCAAATTCTTCTATGGGCGGTACTTGCCATATGGAGCGCACTTGTAACGGTCTACAATGTTCTATTCTCTATCGTAAAAGGAGCATACGGCGTTGTCAAGGGCGCAATCGTCGGTATCTATCAAGTGTTCGTTTGGCTCGGACAGGGTGTGCTTGGCATACTCTACGGAATAGCTTCTGCTATTGACGCTGTTTTCGGCTCTAACCTGTCGGGAGCGGTGGGCGGTTGGATAGATGGATTGGGTAAATCGGTTGAGGACTTGAACAAGGCACTTGACCCGCTCGGAGAGTTCGAGGACATAGGCAATCAGTGGAAAGATTCATATAGCACTTTAGGCGATATGTTTGCAGGAAAAGGACAATATGACGACTGGAACATAACCGACAAAATGGGTGATGTATGGAACGGCGGTACTGCAATGATACAGGGTATTGCCGATTGGGGTAACGCTACAATGCTCAATCCTATGGACGGTTGGGATAGCGGTTATACATTCGGTGCTGATATTGCTAACAAGATGGAAAACTTCGATTTCAACCTTGAAAAGCTAATCGGCGGCAACGGTACAATCGGTATCAACGGCGGCAATTTGGATTCTGTCGGAAAAATCAACAGTGATGTTGAAATTAAAGACGAGGATTTGAAGCTACTTCGGGATATGGCGGCAAGAGATTTCTTGCTCAACTTCCAGAGTGTAACGCCGCAGGTAACCAATAACTTCGGGGATATTAGAGAAACAGCAGATGTCAACAAAATCTGGGACACTATTCAGGACATGATAGAGGAACAGATGGCTACTTCTCTTGTAGTCAACTAAGGGGGTGAGGTCATGCGCGGAAAACGCAAAGATATTCCAGTTGATATAGAAATGGGCTTTATCAATACAGTGCATGACCTCGCTCATCTATACAGCAAATGCGACCAAAATCTTGAAAACGGCGTAGAGCCAAAATTCATCATCGACAAATTGAGGAAATATCGGTTTGCCGATACCACAACCAAATTAAAAAAATTGATAAAGGAGATTGAAGAAAATGAGTAACTTTGGAACAATGAAGAGGTATATTGACAGTCAGAACAACCGCCCCTCAATTCAAAAGCTGATTGAGGACAAGCCGTATCGCCGTATGCTTACGGAACTCAAGCAGTACGCCGAGGACAGAGGTTACACAGCGGAATGGCTGAAAAAGCAGACTGCGGAGCTTAACATGGAATATTATGATTATTGTCTGAAAGCTGTTATGGAGAACCGCCAGAAGCTTGACAAGGCGATGGAAGAATACAAGCAGGCAAAGGACATTTACTTCGAGCATAACTATTCTGCCGCCGATTACGCAGATATTCAGTTTTTGCAGAATCTTATTAAAACACGCCTTGTAAATGAGTGCAAGAATCAGCCTGTATTGGCGGAGCGAGTAATAAATGAATACATCAATACGCAGAAAGGCGCAAGGGCGATTATGTTTTTAGCTAATGACCCCGACATTAGCAAAGACTCCAAAATTAGTGAAGTGCTAAAAAGCCACTACACCACTGCCACACAGAACGCACAGTCGGCGGCAGAAAAACGCTTTTATGCGGATAAAGAAGCTGCACTCGATAAGATGATGAGTGAAATTAACCCGCTGACATTTAGGGATGTACTTGGTACTGCTATGCTCAGTGAAGCTTCTGATAGAGTAGGCAATGATAAGGCAGAAAAAGTAGGTGACTTCTATTTTCCCGAAAACAAAGAACTCCATAAAATGGCTTCTCAAATGACGGAAACAACTCTGTTGTATGAATTCCTTTCGGAAACAGGGGAAAGGGGTGAGTAAAAATGAGTAACGATAAAGAATATATTATTTCCAACTGCGATATATCAACCGTAGAAGTCGAACCATATAATTTCAGCTATAATATAAACTTTCCTAAGTCTGATATACAGCCAAACGGAAGTATAACAGCTACGCTCGACTTCGGGCGGGGTGAAAAAGACCCTAAAAAACCACACCAAAGTCATAGCAAATCAAACGAAACTATATACAGCGATACTGAAAGTAATACAAAACCAGTTGATACTGTACACGCAGAACCACGAGATTTACCCGCTACGGCGTTTGATGATACTGATACCAGTATTACCATTGATAACACAGAAAACGCCGATATACAGGCAGACAGCAAGCGTCCTTCCTCTAACTTTGCCAAAGCGAGAATAATTTAGATACACGCAAAAAGAGGTACAGACCGTTACAATCCAACAAAGAATAATTTTAGGGGGTGTTTTACATGGATAACGATAAAATCGAGAAGATAGCGGGACTAACAACAAAGCAATCAGCTTTTCTAATCGAGTATGCCAAGACCGATAATCTTTCACAGGCTTGCCGAGTGGCAAATATCAACCGTTCTACTGGATATAAGTATTTAGAGAATGAGGATTTTCAACTCGCTTTGCAGGAAATGAAAACAAAGATTGTTAATGCCGCATGGACTAAAATGTCGAGTAACTTAGAAACGGCAGTTGCAAAGGTCGTTGATATTATGGAAGACCCGAACACAACCACCAACGCCAAGTTACGAGCAGCAGAGCTTGTTTTCACCTATTCTTCCCGACACCACGAAGGTCGAGAGATTATAGCCAGAATGGACAGACTGGAGGAACTTTTCAATGCAGAGTAAAGTATTGTTACAGCGAGTAAAAAAGCTGGAAAGAAAGCTAATCAAGGACAAGACCGTTTTCGTCTTTTTTGAAGAGCCAACGGCGGCACAACTCGCTAAAATTCCCGAGGGTGCAGAGGTCATTGTCTTTACTGGCGAAGATGAAATATCGGATTGAAAAAGGTCGGCTATACAGTGTGGGCGTATACTGTATAGCCGATTTCTTTATATAGTTTGATACAAGCCGAGTATGCTGTTAAAAAACTCTACGAACTCACCGAGAGTAATAGAGGCAGTCGGCTTAAAATCCGCTCTATCTCTAATCCAGTCATGAGCAACGGCAGTTTGTACAGCCTTTACCGCCCACCCATCATATTTGATATTTTGCAGAGTATAATTCTCACTCTTGACGAAGCGAGATAAAACAGTCAAAGCGTGCGCCCAAGTAAGCCGCCCATTCGGGTTATAACAGCCGTTTCCAACACCGTCTATTATCCCCGCCTTTGTAACGGTAGCCACATGGCGGCTATATGAAGCATTGGCGGGAACATCGGTAAAGGCGCTTTGTGCCGTATCATATTTAGCCAGAGTATTAGCGTCCAACAGATGATAAATAATTGTAGCTAACTGCGCTCTTGTCAAATAATCATCAGCTTTACCACCGCTGTAACCGTCCAGAGCAACGGAGCGGGAAACATCAAGTACAGCATTGCCATAGGCAAGTGTACGCACAGGCGTTGCAGTAGGCTGCACAACGGGCGCAGTCGTGGTTGTAGTAGGGCGAGAGGGTTTATGTACCGGCGGCGTATAATCGTCATCATCGTCGTTATCGTCCGGCTGTGTGGGTTGTGGGTTAGTAGGCTCTGGTTCGGGATCGGGTGCGGGCGGGTTAAATCTTTCTGCCGCCGCTTCATCAGACAGATATACTAATTTTATCAAGGTAGTGTATTCAGAGGTAGGCAGAGTAATCTTCTGCCCTGTGGCTTCATCATAAAAGCCCTCGCCGTCTGTCATACTGCCTGTAATGCTCAAAGTGCCGTAAGAATGAATATCAGTACCCATTCCCTCGTTCGTTGCTGTATTTCCGTATATGCGGCAATCCGAAATAGTAAGAACACCAGCATTTAGAATACCGCCGCCCGATTCGCCTACACCACCTGTAATAGTGGTATTTTCAATGGTAAGTTCGCCGTTATTGTTAATGCCGCCACTGTTCAAGGTACAGCCTTTTATCTCTACTTGTGTATTAGACATGATTTTTATAGTTCTGTCCATACGTCCAGAGAAAGAGCAGTTTTCAATAACAGCCTTGTTTATATCCATGTTACCGCTGATATTGATATAATTACTCCCCTGCTCTCCTGTCAATCCAAATGTGCAGTTACGAATGGCGGCGGGGGTAGATGTAGCATTGTTGATAACAATAGTAGGTTCAACTGCATTATCTGAAACAGTAAACCCATCTAATACAGCATTATCACGCAGTTCCAACAGAGATCCGCTTGAATAGTCGGCTGTCCTTGTGAGGGTAACTTGCTTATCGGTACTAATAGGAGCAGTAACAACAATTCTTTGATTAACCTCTATTGTATCACCGTCCACAGCATTAGTAACAGCAGTTTGCAATTCTTCCATAGAGCCGACAGAAAATATTGTTGGCTCGGTCTGTTCTTCAGCGGCGAAAGCTGTTGTTGCCATACTGAATATCAGTGCCATAGTAAGTAGTACGCTTAATAGTCTTTTCATTTCAAATCCTCCAGTCTTTTAATAAATGGCTTATATATAAACAAAACAACGTAGCACACGCCCATGCTACGTTGTTCTGTAATTTTATATGGAAGTGTACAACCATGGCGCACAACGCCGCACAGCCGTCTATAAGCCGCCGAGGGGTAGAAACATAGCAAAGAACAATATAAGCAAGCTATTACAATAAACGGTGATTATATATAGATAGATAAATATAAAAGTTAATGTAACATATAGCCGAGCAAAAGCTGTGGAAAAACACCGCATAACGCACATTACAATAAACCATCGTTTTTTAGTATGTGGATATACAACAGCGATTATAAAAACATGACAGCATATCTATATAGCATTAACTGTCTACTAATACAAGCATGACATACTAATAAACGCCATACTGATAACCGACATGAAACAGTTACCCGCATGGCGGGGGTGGGGTACCCGATATATACGGCAGATGGATATAGATGGTCGCTCGCACAGCATAGCGGGATTTATTTCGAGTATTTTCAAATATGCTCGCTAAAAAATATCGGGCATTTTCATATATACTCGGCTTGCTTGAAGAACTCCTGCACTTTCTTAAAGCTGTCGATATATCCACGCAGATTAAATGCAGTCGTTCTGCCTGTTTTAGCAAAATACACTTCCAATGCCTTTTGGTAATCCTCTATGGAAATATCGCCTTTAAGCAGTGTGTAGAAGTCCACATTTAGAGCGGCATTGCGGGGCTGACTGGCATAGATACCATCTGTAAAGGTTTGGGACGCAGATTGAGGGCTTGAATTAGAGTTCTCCGCCATATACTTCAAGAAAGCTGTTCTATACAGCTTCTTTTTTTGTCTAAAATCCTCGGTACTTGTAATTTTCATAGAATTATTTTTTCTTGGCAAGTGATTTATAGCGTATTCACAGCATTGCACAACAAGCTGATTGAATGAAATGTTTTCAAATGTCGCAATCTCTTCAAGCTGTTCTATTAGGTCATCAGGCAGACGGAGCGTTTTATTTGTAGATTCTTGTTTCTGTATAATAAACATAGACGCCACCTCCTTTTTATATAATTGTACCTATTAAGCGGTAAGTATAACATACGCAGATATTGCAATATAAAATATATTGCATTTTAGGGTTTACAAGAATGTTTTAATTTTATATAATGATTTTACACCGAGTATGTTTGAAAAGGGGGTGATGTAAAAATGAAGTTCGGATATGCAAGGGTTAGCACCGATACGCAGAGCCTTGACCGTCAATTAGATGCTCTAAGCAAATATGGTGTTGATGAAGTCCTCCAAGAGAAAATGACAGGTACGAAACGAAGCCGCCCCGAACTGGATAGGCTTATAGATAAAATGCGTGAGGGCGACACCGTTGTTATAGAAAGTCTGTCAAGGTTGGGGCGTTCCACAAAAGACTTGCTCGCTATGGTGGAGCTGTTCAGTGAGCGGGGCATTACACTGGTGAGCCTAAAAGAAAATATAGACATCAGCACACCGACTGGAAAACTTCTGCTCACAGTCCTTTCTGCTCTCTGCCAGTTTGAGCGTGATTTAACGGTACAGCGCACAAATGAGGGTTTAACAGCGGCGAGAGCAAGGGGGCGCAAGGGCGGCAGACCGCCGACAGATAAAAAGGCTATCGAAAAAGCCTTAAAGCTATATGACGCAAAGGCTATGAGTGTTTCAGAAATCTGTGAAGTCTGTAATATTTCACAGGGTACGCTTTATAAGGCGATCAATGAACGAAAAGAAAAGGAGATTGAAAATGGAGAAAAGCAAACAAGATTCAAACACATTGACCCCTCGTCCTCTCTATCAGATTGAAAAACCGTTATTTACAACAGCAACCGATACGGCAGATAGTGAAATAAAGAATGTAAACGCAAGATTGTTGCGGATTGCAGAAGCTAACCCACGCATTCGCTACCCCTTTTTTTCTGTCGAACTTCGGAAGAAAAGAAGAAAGATGAAAAAAGAAGCAAAACTGGCGAAGAAAAAATCTCGCCTCATTTTTATGGCTGATGGTGAATGGCAATCAAGAGTAAAATCAGCGGAGAAATAAAATTAGCAAAAATAAAGCTAAAGCGTGTGCTTTAGCTTAGTACCGATTGGCAATATCAAGTTAGAAAAACAACGTAAAGGAGCGAAAAATATGCTTCAAGAATTATTTGGTGATATAGGAGCAGTAATATTCCTAATTCTTTTAGTTGCAGTTGCGGCATTTCTCATTTACATAAAGGTAAAATCCGCTTCTAAAGCTAAACAGGATATGGCAGAGCGTGGTGTTTTTACTGAATTAGCGGGTGTGCATTGGTACGGACTTCCCGCAAATGAGAGTGCAAAGGTATTTATTGACCTATCCAATGATGGAATTACTTTCAGAGCCAAGAACGGCAACGACATATTGAGCATAACAAAAGAGCAGATTATCGCTGTTTCTTCAAGGTCTGAAAGAGAGATTATTAGCAGTATCACAAAAGGCACAACAAAAGGCGGTGTAGGTGCTGCGGCTGTCGGCGGTGCGTTGCTCGGTCCTGCGGGATTAGTGGCGGGTGCAGTGGTCGGCAAAAAGAGAAACCAGTCTGAAACGAAAAATAAGACGAAAAATCATCTGTATTTCGTACTGAAAAGCAATACGCAGTACGGCGAGATTGCTTTAGAGGTAAGGAGCAAGGGCAAATTACGGCGGTTTGTCGATATGTGCAACTCTGCCCTACTTAGATAAAGGAGCGGCGAAAATGACAAGACAAAAAATATGTGCTTACTGTCGGGTAAGCACCAAGGACAAGGAGCAGTTAAGCTCATTTGAAAATCAAATGAGTTATTTTCAGCGTGAGTTTGGCGATAGTGATAATTATGAGCTTGTCGAACTCTACCACGATTGCGGGCGTAGCGGTACGAGCCTAAAGCGTCCTGGCTTTGATAAAATGATTGAAGATGCGGGTATTGATAAAAATAAAATGGACGGTGATTTATACCTCATTACAGGTAAACCGAAGTTTAACCGTATTCTCGTAAAAAATACAAGCCGTTTTGCTCGTAATGTTAGTGCCGATATGTTACTGAAAACACTTAGTAAAAATGGCGTATATGTAGAGTTTCTCGACCTCAATAAATCAACTGAAAACACAGATGATATAACGTATATCCAAATATTTTTTACTTTTGACGAGCGAGAAAGCCGAGATAAAAGCAAAAAAGTATTATTCGGTATCAACGAGGGCATCAAGCGGGGAAATATTCATACCCACGGCAATCTATACGGCTATAAATACTATCCCAAACCCGAAAACCGGCTTGAAATAATCGAGGAAGAAGCCGAGGTTATACGGCTCATTTTCGATTTATATGTTACAAAGAATATGGGTGTTCACCGTATCAGATTGTACTTGACTGAACATGGTATGTTTGCAAGGAGCGGCAAGCCTTTTAGTGAACGTGGCTTGCGAATCATGATACAAAATGAAACCTATACTGGTCGTGCTGTACGCAAGAAGTTCACCAACGGCTTAGTGTTTGACAAACACGCCACAAAGGAAACAGGGAACGCCATTATATTTGAAACTGATAAAATCCCCGCTATTATCGACATAGAAACATTTGAAAAGGCGCAGAGCGTTTTAGAAAGCAAGGTACAGCATAGCACCCAAAAGGGCATTTATACAGGCAAGACACTTTTTGCAGGGAAAATCATATGTGGCTGTTGCGGTAGCCCCTATTATTCGTCGAGTAGTGATAATATTAAATCGGCTGGTGGTAGGGTCAGAACGTATGCTTGCAAGAATAAACGGACAATGAACAGGGATAAAGACGGTAACAGAGTTATGCTATGCAACAATCCTAATATTTCGGAAAATGTCCTGTTCAAAGAATTAGAGAGCGAAAACTACTGCTTTCTACTGGCAAATAATATGCTCGGCGCAATTCTATTTCTAAAGCAAGTCAAAGAGGTTTTGCAAGCTAACATGAACAATGAAGATACTGCTAAAATCCATGCTTTGACAATCGAGTTAAAAAGCATAGAAGCGAAAATTGAACAATTATTAGACCTTTTGCTTGATGGCAAAATCAGCAAAGATATACTGGATAGAAAAGTTGAGCCGCTGCAAAAACAGGCTGATAAACTGCATGAAGTGCTTGAGGAATACACCAAGCCTCAATTATTGAAACAAAGAGATTTAGACGAGGTTATTGAAACTATTGCAAGTCTTGAAAAACGCTGTTCGGAAATATACGATTTCAGCAATGACAAGGCTTTAATTGAGCGTGGCTCTAAGGATATTTTAGACGATATTAAGCATATCATTATAGACCCATTCAAAAATATCAGCGTGGTTTTTAAGAGTTTTGACGAGGTAAGTAGAATGGTCGCAAAACACACTCATGTTTTACCAGATGAATTAAAGCAGGATTTTGAACTGTTAACCGCTAATGGCAATTATGACGAGTATGCCGCAAAATACGCCGAGCAAGCAGGCAAGAAAACAACCAGCTTACAAGACACCATAATAAACTTAACTGAAAATTATCGGGTTGCAATAAAGGCAAACGTAGGCTAAATAGGTTACGTTTTATTTTTATCAGCTATACCGTTGAAATGTAGTATATATTATTCCAATAGTATGCGCAAGAATAAACCTTTAATCAAGGTGAACTGCGGAGCCAT